>Ga0210049_1000987_pt1 | contig 25815 bp, 22 predicted proteins | sample CryGeyCG2014_300_2_FD_183964 | JGI IMG/M metagenome (GOLD analysis project Ga0210049, IMG submission 183964) | Groundwater microbial communities from aquifer - Crystal Geyser CG06_land_8/20/14_3.00 (SPAdes) (version 2) | ecosystem: Environmental > Aquatic > Deep subsurface > Groundwater | place... | reverse complement strand
AAGCAGATGAATTAGTGAAGGAGCAATTAAGTAATTTAAGCTAATTAAGTTTTTGGCCTCGTCGTCTATCGGATAGGACATGGCCCTTTCAAGGCCAAAAGACGGGTTCAATTCCCGTCGAGGCCGCATGCATCCAAAATACCAAGAAGCCATTAGATTAAGGATGGAAGGAAAAAGCTACAGAGAAATAGCGAAAATTACAGGCATATCTAAAAATTCGGCAAGTAGGTGGTGTAAAAATTTAAAATTACCTCGATCTGCGCAAAAAATTCTTGAAGGAAAAACCAAATACCCCAAAGAACTATTTGTAAAATATAATCAACTCAAAGCTAAAAAAGTTCGAATAGCAAATCAAAAAATAGAGAAAAATGCTGCCAAGGAAATCCAACCATTATCAAAATACGAATTACTTTTGGTTGGCACCGCTCTTTATTGGGGAGAAGGGTATAAAACAGAGAAAAGTCATTCAATCTGTTTTGTGAACTCTGATCCACATATGGTTGCTTTATTCTTGCGATTTTTACGAGAAATTCTTCAAATCCCTGAAGAAAAATTGCGAGCATCTATTCGCATACATCCAAATATTATTCCTAAAAACGCTATTAAGTTTTGGGCTCAACTAACCGCTATTCCAAAAGAGCAATTTCGTATCACTCGTCAAGTAAGTAAAGAGAGCAATAAGAAGCGTCCTTTAAATTCTCTTCCCTATGGCACGCTCGATTTACGAGTTCATGATAAAAGGAAACTCTCCCAAATTAAAGGCTGGATTAAAGGATTAAGACGAGAGATTAGGCTAAATCAATCTTGACTAAATCCGAGGTTTTGCCCCGTTAGCGCCGTCTCTTTAAAGTCCGAGATTTCTCTCTTAATCTTCGCGAGTTCAAAATTAATCTTAAATAATAAACAAACCTCTGCCCTTAGCTAATGTCTATGTTCTTGGACCCAAAACAGTCCCGGGAATTAATCCAAACCAGTCCAGTTATTGTTTTAACTACTTTAAATAAGGAAGAAAAGCCAAATGTGGCAACTTTTGCCTGGGTAGTCTCTTTATCTTCTGAGCCAACAATGTTAGCAATGATGGTAGGAAAAGAGAGATATACATTCGAAAATATTAAGACCTCTCAAGAATTTGTAGTAAATATTCCTTCGGTTGATGTTCTAAAAAAAGTCTATTTTGTTGGTTCCGGTTCTTTTCGAGAAATGCCAGATAAAATTAAAAAAGCTGGCTTTAGTACAAAACCAGCACAATTTTTAAAAACGCCAAAGTTAAAAGAGTGTATAGGTTGGATTGAGTGTAAATTAAAAGAAACAATTAAGGAAGGAGACCATTATATAGTTGTTGGCAAAATCTTGGGAGGAGAAGTTAAAGAAGAATTTTGGCAAGAAAGATTTTTAGTAGAAAAAGCCAAACTTTTACATCATATCGGAGGAAGAAAATTTTTAGTTGAAGGTAAGGTCAAAATAGTTTAAATTTTCTCTGCTATTATAAATAATTTCTTGAGACCAAGTCCTCCTTTTACTTTAATATTTCTATTTGCAGTTTTTATAATCTTAAAACTAGTTTTTCGCAAATTTTCCTCCAATTCTTTTTTTGTGAAGAATTTAATAAAAATTTCTTCCCCCTTCTTTAATGGTTCTTTGACAAATTTTTCTCCTCTACCTTTTTGAACTGCGAGAAATAACACACCCTTTCGTCTTAAAACCCTATTAAACCCTTTTAGTGTAGAAATAATATCTCTCTTAGGTATGTGGATTAATGAATAGGCAGCAAAAAGTCCATCGAAGCTCTTACTAGGATATTTGAGTTTTCTCAGGTCCATTATTTTAAAAGATCCTTGAGGCACTTTCTGTTTGGCTATTTTTATCATCTCTTTTGATAAGTCCACCCCTTCGACAGAATACCCTTTTATAAGAAAATATTTTGTAAAATTACCTGGTCCACAACCGGCATCTAATATTTTTGCCCTTTCTGGCAATAATGATAAAAAATTATCAATAAATTTTCTGTCAGAGAAATCATTAAAAAATCTTTCTGTATATTTCTTTGCAATTTTATTATAAATTTCGACAGCGATTCTGTTTTTATCTCTCTTTCGCATAGAAAAGTTCTATTCCAAAAACACTTTTTCTTTAAATTCCTCTAATTTTTTTTGTAAAAGAGGATATTTTTTTAATTCCGGGTCTTTTTTCAAGATTATCTCAACTTCTCTTTTCACCTCCTCAATTAAAGACAGGTCAGTCAAAGAAGCCATAGTCAGGTCAGGAATACCAGATTGGCGCTTTCCCATAAAATCTCCCGGACCGCGGATTTTTAAATCTTTCTCTGAAAGTTCAAAAGCATTTTGTGCTGAAACTATCGCTTTTAGTCTTTGCCAAGTTTTCCTGGCAACAGAATCAGTAAACAAAAAACAAAAGCTCTGAAACTCGCCCCGTCCAACTCTGCCTCTGAACTGATATAGCTGAGAAAGACCAAATCTATCCGCCCCTTCAATTATCATTATTGTGGCGTTAGGAACATCAATTCCTACTTCTACCACTGGCGTTGAGACAAGAACCTCTACCTTTTTTGACTTAAAAGCCCTCATTATCTTATCTTTTTCTTTTGCTTTCATTTGCCCATGTAAAAGTCCTAATTTAAAGTCGGGGAATACTTTTTTTCTTAATCTTTCAAATTCTTTCTTGGCGGCTGCCACTTCTAATTTTTCTGACTCTTCGATTAAAGGACAAATAACAAAAGCCTGCTTTTCTTCTTTAACCTCCTTTCTTAAAAATTCATAAATTTCATTTCGTCGTGCCGGCGGGACAATCTTGGTAATAATTTTCTTTCTACCCTTAGGAAGCTCTTTTATCTGGGAAATAGAAAGGTCGCCATAAAGGGCCAGAGCAAGGGTTCGAGGGATAGGAGTTGCCGTCATTGATAAAAAGTGGGGGATTGTTGCTTGCCCGTCTGCTGGCGGGGCAGGTTGTCTGTTGTCGGTTGTCTGTCGGCAAAGCTTGGCTCGTTGTTCAACGCCAAAGCGATGTTGCTCGTCTATAACCACTAATCCTAATTTTTTAAATTTGACTCTCTCTTGGATAAGACTGTGGGTACCAATTAGGACATCAACCTTACCCTGACTAATCATTTCAATAAATTCTCTTTCTTCTATTTTTTCCTTTAACATTTTTTTATCTTGAAATTCTATTTTTTCACTAGTCAAAAGTCCAATTTTTACCCCAAGAGAAGATAGCAGTTTTGATATTTCTTGAAAGTGTTGCTCGGCTAAAATTTCAGTGGGAGCCATTATAGCTGCTTGATAACCATTTTTTACTGTGACAAAAGCAGATAAAGTAGCCACTATTGTTTTTCCCGAGCCAACTTCGCCTTCCAAAAGCCGCGACATTGGCACTTCTTTTTGTAAATCATCTAAAATTTCCCTGATTGTTCTTTTTTGGTCGCTGGTAAAAGAAAAAGGTAAGATTTTTTTAAATTCCTCAATGTATTCTTTTTTTGGTAATATTTTGGGCGCTTTTTGTCTTCGCAACCTCCTTTTTTGCTCTTGGAAGAAAAGTTGAATTAAAAATAACTTCTCAAAGGCAAACCTTTTTTTAGCAGTTTCAGCCTCTTTTTTTGTTTTTGGAAAATGAATTTGGAAAATAGCTTTACCAATCCTAGGGAACTTTTTCTTTTTTAAAAGTTCTTCAGGTAAAAATTCTTCTACTTTTTGGGCATATTTTTCGAGCAAGGGATAAATTATAAATCGAAACCAACGGGAAGAAAGTCCTTCGGTTTCCGGATAGACAGGAACAAGGCCATGGGTATGTTTTAAGGTTTCGCCTTGGACCACTTTTTCGTAAGCAGGATTAGAAAGAAAAATCCCTCTTTCAGAAAAATTAACTCTTCCGGCAAGACTTATCTTATCTCCTTTTTTGAAGGTTTGGCTGAGATATGGCTGATTAAACCAAACTGTTCGAATTATTCCGCTCCCATCATTAATCATTGCCTCCGTTAAAAACATCTTTTTTTTAAAAGTTCTCCTCGTATCGATTCCTTTTATTTCGCCCCTGATGGCTACTTCTTCTCCAATTTTTAGCTCGCTGATTTTTTTAAAATTAGTAAAGTCATCATAGCGATGAGGAAAATGGGAGAAGAGATCTTCCAAACTCTCAATTTTTAGCTTATGAAGGCGTTTTAAGTATATAGGTCCAATATAGCGAAATGATTCTATTGGCCGGTTGAGAATCATAATTTTCTTTATTTGAAATATATGATAAAATTATACTGGAAATAAGATTTCCAAACAACACAAAATTTAAAGATTAAAAGGTCGTAATAGATATTTTTAAATTTTTTATTATGGAAGAAACACCTAAAAAAGGGAAGAATACAGGAATGGCAATTGTAGCTTATTTTTTATTCTTTGTACCCCTTTTAACTGACGCCAAAAACGATCCTTTTGTAAAATATCATGTTAAACAGGGATTAGTACTTTTTATTGCCGGTATTATCGCAGGGTTTGTTTCGTGGTTTCCTATCATTGGCTGGATAATTGGTATTTTGGTATTTGTGGATTGGATTATAGGAATTGTGAATGCTGCGAATGGCCAAGAGAAACCTATTCCTTTAATCGGACAATTTGCAGAGAAGTTTAATATTTAATTTTTACAAAGAAATTATATTTCTAATTTTCTCTTTAAATTTTGTTTATGAACAGAGCTTCCAACCCTGGCAATCTTTTTTTATTTGGAGAGCATGCGGTAGTTTATGGAAAACCAGCAATTATTGCCTCAGTGGATTTAAGAGTAAGATGTCAGATTAAATCCTTGCCAGAGAAAGAGATAAAAATATCGTCAAGAGAATTAGGAAACGCGGTTTTAAAAAGGCATAAAAGAGACAGAAAGGACCTTTTTATTCTATTAGATTTATGTAAGGATATCCTCTCGCAGTTTAAAATTCAAAAAGGGGTGGAGTTAAAAATAGAATCAGATATTCCTGTTGCTAGCGGTTTGAGTTCTTCTAGCGCTGTTTTGTGCTCTATTTTATCTGGTTTATCTAAATTATTTAAACTAAACATTCCAAATAAAGATTATTATAATTATCTCATAAAATACCAAAGAGTTATTCACGGAGGGAGAGCTTCTGGCGTTGAAATTATTAGTAGTGCCCAGGGAGGTTTCAATTATATAAGTTTTAAACCAGGACTAAAAATTAAAAAATTAGGGGATTTTCCTTTTAGGGTAGTAATAGGTGATACAGGTATAAAAACAAAAACTTCAAAAACAGTCAAAGAATTTATTCCAAAACTAATAAAAAAACGACCACTTTTTACAAAGAGATGTTTTAACAAGATAGAAGAATTAACCAAGGAAGGTTTGAAAAGTATTTTAGAAGGGGATATATTAAAAATAGGAAAATTAATGACCGAAAATCAGAAAATTTTAGCTAAATTAGGACTTTCTCACCCAAAATTAGATAGAGGAGTCAATGTCGCTCTTGAAGCTGGTGCCTATGGAGCAAAATTATCCGGGAAAGGACAGGGCGGTGTGATGCTGGCTTTAGTTAATAAAGATTCTCAAAAGAGAGTAGCAAAAGCCATAAAAAGAGCAGGTCTTAAAGTAATTCAGACAAAAATAGGAGTTACTGGAGTAAAATAATTTTTTATTATGAAAGCTTCAGCTATTGCCAATCTCAACATCGCCTTAGTGAAATACTGGGGCAAAAGAAATAAAGAATTGATACTACCAAAAAATAGTAGTATTTCGGTAACAATAGAAGGCCTTTTTTCTCATACAACTGTTGAATTTGGTGAGGAATACAAAGACGATATTTTTGTTTTGGATGGAAAAGAATTTAAAAGAGGTTCCGAAGAATACGATGAATATATCGAAAAGTTTTTGAATTTTGTTAGGCAATTTTCCAAAATAAATTTTAGAGCAAAGATTGTCAGTAAGAATAATTTTCCTCCCGCGGCAGGCCTCGCTTCTTCAGCCGCTGGTTTTGCGGCTCTTGCTACAGCTATTAATAAGGCTTTAAACCTCGCTCTTTCTCAGACCGAGCTGAGCATCTTGGCAAGGAGAGGTTCAGGTTCTGCCACAAGGTCGATTTTCGGTGGTTTTGTTGAGTGGCGGAAAGGAGTGAAGGAAGACGGTTCAGATTCTTCTGCAGTCCAGATTGTGCCGCCCGACTATTGGCCTGATTTTAGAATCCTAATATGCCTGACTTCAAAAAAAGAGAAAAAAATTAAATCAAGGGAAGGAATGAAGCAGACCGTTAAAACTAGCCCTTATTATAGAACATGGCTTGCTACTGTAGACGAGGATTTAAAGAAAGCAAAAAAAGGAATTCTTGAGAAAAATTTTACCTTAGTAGGAAAAACAGCTGAAGAAAACTGTCTCAAAATGCACGCAACAATGATTACTACTTATCCCCCGATCATCTATTGGAACGAGGGGACTATAGAAGTTATCCGCTCTGTCTTAAACTGGAGAGAAGGAGGACTGGAAACTTATTTTACTATTGATGCTGGACCACAAGTGAAAATTTTGTGCAAAGAATTAGATGTGTCCGAAGTTAAAAAAAGGCTGAAAAATATAAAAACCCTGGAAAATACTATTTTAGCAAGACCTGGGAGAGGGGCAAGAATTACGAAAAGACATTTATTTTAATTTGAAAATATGATTATTTCAGCTCCTGGGAAATTATTTATAGCCGGCGAGTGGGCAATTTTAAAAGCAGGAAATCCAGGAATAGTTGCCGCTATTAATAGAAAGGCCTATGTTAACATTAGAAAATCGAAAGATGATAAAATCCATATAAAGATAAGAGACTACAATATTAAAGATCTTGCAGCAGAGTTTAGAGAAGGGAAACTGGAATTCAAAAAGAAATTAAGTAACGAGAAACAGGAAAAACTGGCTTTTTTAAAATCTGCGATAGAAATAGCTTTAAGCTGCCTTCAAAAGCGAAGGCCATTTCAAATAGAATCAACTAGCCAAGAGATGACCTTTGGAAGAGGGAGACAAAGAAAAGAACTTGGTCTTGGCTCTTCCGCGGCAATCGTAGCGGCTACCGTTGCCGGAATATTAAAATTTCATGGCGTTAATATTAAAAGGAAGAAGATAAAAGATAAAATTTATAAGCTTTCAACTATTGCTCATTATTTTTCTCAAGGGAAAGTTGGTTCGGGATTTGATGTTGCCGCTTCAACTTTCGGGGGGTTGTTTTTGTATAAACGATTTAATCCTACCTGGCTTCAAAAACAGATTCAACAAAAAAAGAGTATAAAAGAGGTTGTAGAATCAAGCTGGCCTGGATTTTATTATAAAAGACTTAAAATTCCTCGAGATTTTAACCTGGTTGTTGGTTGGACAGGTAAAGCCGCCTCAACTTCATTTATGGTCCAAAAGTTATATAAGTGGCGAGAACAAAACAAAAAATTTTGTAAAAAATTGTTTTCGCAGATTGGGAATTTAGTTAGAAATTTAATTAAAGCTTGGCAAGAAGAGGACAAAAAGAAAATTATAAAATTACTTAGAAAAAACGAAGACCTTTTAAGAAAGTTAGGTAAAAAATCAAAAATAAATATAGAAGATAAGAACCTTTGGCAAATGAGTAAAATTGCTAATAGATATAGTGCGGCAGGTAAAATATCTGGAGCAGGAGGAGGAGATTGTGGTATAGCAATCGCATTTGATAAAAAAAATTCAGAGAAAATAAAAAGAATCTGGCAAAAAAATAAAATTTATATAATTGATACCAATATTTCCCTCGAAGGCATTAGGGAAGAAAGATGATTTTAGAGAAATATAAATCTACTCTGGAAAATGAACCCCTCACCGTAGCAAGCTGCGGGGTATCCCATCGGGGTTCCTCCGGGACCTGATGGGATGAGTTCTTTCTGCCGAATATTCTCGCCGCAGAAAAAAAATCGCCAATTTTGGCGATTTTTTATGCCCCCAGTAGGAATTGAACCTACATCTCGAGTTCCGCAAACTCGCACTCTATCCGTTGAGCTATGGGGGCGAAATTTCTTGCCCACCTAAATTTTGTTTACCCACCACAAATTTCGAAAAAATTTGGGCGGGCAAGATAAAACTTTGGCGGGTGAAGCAGATAATTTTAGCTATGGGAAAATTTACAATCCGATCCTCTCACTTAAGATATCAAAAATATTCTTTTCTTCTTCTTTTTCCGGAATGAAATTTGAGATTATCTTCCTTGCCTTTTCGGCATAATCCTTTGGTAAGGGAAATATTATATGGTAAGAAAGATAAGTTTTTTTGCTTCTAAAATATATCTGGGGAGGAGTGTCAAATATCCAAAAACTTTTAAGATTGTGCCAAAGAAAGATTTCCATACCTCTCCTAGCTCCTCGTTTTAGGATAGCAAAATATGTTTTTTTCTTTTGAGGCAGAAGGAATGTCAAAAAAGATATTACCAACACAAGGACGAGGCCAAAATAATTCTTCTGCCACAAAACAAAGACAATACAAAGTATCAAAAAAATAATTAGTCCAATCTGCCAATTTTTTTCTCTGCCCCCTTTTTCTTCTATTTCCCAATTTAAAAGAGGTTTTTCCTCTCCTGACTCTTCAAGAGTTCTTCTTTTAAGGTCAATAATTTTTTCCATTAATAGATATTTTTATAAACCTTATTTAAGGTAATAATCCGCCACCGAACTAGCTCCAAATGCCTCGGGCTTTATTTTGACTTCAAATCCATTCCCCCTGACCATTCCTACTATCTCTTTTATCATTTCTCTTGTTTCACCAACCTGTCCGATATCAGTATGGATTTCAAGGTTCTTATAATTTTTAGGCCTGATTTTTTCTAACTTTTTTTCAATACTCTCTCTTAATTTCATAGCTAATTTTAAAGAGAGCATTGTTTCCTCGTAGATTCTTGTTCTGAGGGTATATTTCTTTTGATCTCTAATTTTCTTCCAAAAATATCTTCCTCCCTTGCCCTTCCTTAGGATAACAATTGCTGAAACAAAATCTGGCACTTCTTTTCCTTCAGAATCAGTACCAACTATGATTCTATAAACTTCCTCTGGCTGTTCCAATACAAAATCAATGAGGTCTCCTACCACTTTTTCAAATTTCATCTTTCCTTTTGTAGGACTTATAAAATACTCAAACATAAACTATTGTGTCTCGCGTTTTAATGCTTCTTCTATGGCTTTTTTTACTTCTTCGACAGTAGGCTTTTCTTTCTTTGAAAAAGTCATTGGTTGTTTTTTCTTTATCTCTTTTAGAGAAATTGGTTTTGCCGATACCTTCTTTTGGATAATTTCTTCTTTCCTCTCTTTCTCAATAATTTTTTTCGTTTCCTCCACCCCGCTCCAGCGAGCTATTTTTTCTTCTACTTTATTTCTGGGAGTCCCATATCTTTCTCGAGAGACTTTAATAATTGTCTCTTTGTAACTTTCATTTTTTATCGGTCTCTCTACTGGTGGAAGAGTTACTGTCAAGAAGGGTCGCGAAGAAATACCATCAATCATTAACCTTAAGTATATATAAAATTTTGGTAAATTCACAAGGTCATTTAAAGAAAATTCTGGTAAAAATTCTTTTTCTAAAAATTCGGCATCAGCCGCCCCTACTCGAAAGCAAATAAGAGTTCCCACATTTCCAAATACGGCGTCTCGAACCGTTTCTTCCATCTGAGTGATATATTGGTGAGCTAAAATCAAAGAGAGACGATATTTTCTTGCTTCAGATAAGATGTTAACAAAAGCTTCTGTGGCAAAGTTTTGAAACTCGTCTACATAAAGAATGAAATCTCGTCTTTCTTTTTCAGGTATATCTACTCTGGACATCGCTGCTAATTGGAGCTTTGTGACCAGGAGTGCTCCCAAAAGTCTTGAGGGGTCTTCACCAATTTTCCCTTTCGCTAAATTTAAAATTAAAATTTTACCTTCATCCATCGCCCGGCGCATATCAATAGTAGATTTTATTTGTCCGATAATATTCCGGATGATTGGGGCCGAGATAAACTGACCAACTTTGTTTTGAATTGGTGCAATAGCTTCTTCCCGAAACCTAGGGGGATAATGGGCGAATTCCTGGAGCCAAAAACTCTTTATAGTAGGGTCGGTAATCTTGCGAATGATTTTTTCTCTATACTCTCTATCTGAAAGCATTCTGTTAACCCCCAAAAGGGTAGTTCCAGGAACTTCCAGGAGTGCTAAAATAGTGTTATTTAAAATATATTCCATTCGGGCTGACCAGACGTCAGGCCAAATTTTCTTAAAGACACCCAAAAGACCTGCCGCCACAAGATGTCGGTGGGCAATGTCAATTTTTTCCATAACATTAAAAGCCATTGGGAAATCAAGATCAGCTGGATCAAAATAAATCACATCATTAACTCTTGACTTTGGCACAAAATCAAGCATTTTTTCGGCAAATTCTCCATGAGGGTCGACGATTCCCACTCCCTTTCCTGACTTTATATCCTGAACCGCCATATTCTCAAGGAGTGCAGTTTTGCCCATTCCAGTTTTTCCAATAATATAAACATGCCGACGCCTATCGTCGGTTTTAATTCCAAATTTTTTCTGGTAGTCGTGATAAATTGCGTTACCAAAATAGACTATCTCCTCTTTCATATTTTTAATTTGGTCAATGGTAGATTGATATTAGGTGGGTAATGTTGGTGGGGGACCGCCCTTTTTTATTTCTACTCTTAAGGCTGCTGCTGATGGAGCGACTGCTCTTCCTGGAAAATGATACATCGTCGCAATTTCAGCAGTTGAGAAGATGTAAGGTTTTCTGTGCCAGGGCCACATTCTTTTGGCGTAGTATCTGAAGTTTTTCTTTTTTCTTACATACATTCTTCTTTCTTCAAAAAACCAAGGCACAACCTTAGTTTTTGTTTTGTCGGGCTTAAAACCATTCAAATTGGCTGTAGAAAACTGAGTAAAAGCTCCCATTATCGCAGCGACGCCCCTACCAGGGGAATAAACTTCTCTTTTTGCCACATAAATAAAACGTAAATTTCCTTCGTAGACATATTTTCCAAGATTCCCTTCAGTGAGTTTTAAGACTTCTGCCTCCCCTGGACTTAATTTCATTAGTCCTATATCAAGCCCTTCAGGCATCTTTTCTTTAAGATGAGTAGGAATAGGCTTGCCTTCCATTAATACTGTCCAGATATCCGAAGGAACTTTAGAAAAGGAGAGAGGGCCTAATATTCCTGGTTTTTCTTCTTTTGGCCTTCTCATTAACTCGTTAATCAATTTTTTACTTTCTTCAAGGTAAGGATGTTCGTCATCAGTTACTGGTGCGATTCTGAGTTGAACCCAAACTTCCTCTCCCTCCTTTAAATTGCTATATATTTCAAAAAGCCCAGCCAGAGGATCAATCTTTTTCTCTTCGCGGGTTAATTCCGTCTCCCAATAATCGTAAGTTCTAATGGGGAAAGTGTCGGGCTTGATAAGTTGCATGTCGGACGCCCAGGTATCGTAATCTTCGTTGGGCAAATCCTTACCAAATGCATATACATAATCTTCTACCTCTTCAATCTGAGCATTGGGATATTCACCGTAGATTGCTGATTCAAGGACGGTTCGGCGTACTTCGGGCACCCTAATATAAAAATGGATTTCGCCACGCTTACCCACAATTTCCAAAGAATAGTATTCCATCCATTTTCCATCTATCCAATAATCTCGGATATTCGCCGGCGGATCATACATATTCCAAATGGCATGAAAGACATTTTCCATTGCCTTTGGGGTTTTTTCGACCTCCGCCGGAATCTTGATTTCCAATAACACCCACTTAATCCGATCGTAAAACTTCGTCTCTCTAGCCGCCCATAGCCAAAGATATTTTGTGGGTTTAAAAAGTAAAATCGCCAACCATAGCCACCACAGACTAAGGAGAATACGAAGAAATTGAGAAAAGTAGAGGATTAAATCACTCATTTTTTAAAAATTGAAATTCCAAATCGAAGTTAGGTTTATTAAGATATTTTTTGGGTTAAGTTTTTTAAAAATATTTCTACCTTAAACTTAGCAAGACTCTACAAGGTGTATTTTCCCTCTTTTGTTCTGTTGAAATACTGAAGATTAAGGATGACAGTACTATCTTTAACTAGCCTTTGTTTTTTTACTTTTTCGAGAATCTCTCCTTTTGAGAGCGCTTCTTCGTTTTTTAAAACATCTTCTATCAGGTCTTTTACTGTTCCTTCTTTGTATCCCCACTCTTTAAGAGCATAAATTCCTCTTCCCACTAAGACGAAATTTGGATCTTTTATTAATTCATTATGAAGGGTGCTGACATGAACAGGGGATTGAAGCCTCTCTTCAATAATCTTTGCTAATTCTTTAAAATGGACAGGTCTTCTTTCCTTTTTTAGAACAAGATAAGCCTTTTCTCTTACTCCTTTTGGATTTACCTCAGGCCAAGAGATGAGGCCATACTCGCCAAATGGATTTTCTTCTATTTCTTTGGAAATTTCAATATAGGAAAGAATATAATTTTTCTTAAACTTTCTTTTAAAAATTTCTTGAGCTTCTACTTTTCCTACTTCTAAAATTTCCTCTTTATTTAGAAGGGTTTGGTCTTTTCCCAGGGTTTTTACCAGAAGATTAATAATCTTTTTAGCGAACTTCTCTGCTTCTTCTCGAGTTTTCCAGAAAGAATAAAAATAGGGAGTATCATACTGATAAGAGAATATTTCACCGAGTTCCAACAACAATAAAAGATAAGACCGGTACTCTATTTTGGGCACCAGATAAGATTCCAAAAGGTCCTCTCTTTTTAATCCGCCATTTTCGTCGATAAAATATTTAATTTCTAAAAATGGTTCCTCGAGCTTGGAAAATTTTGGCGAATTTCGAAGCGTCTCAACGCCTTTTTTTTCAATTTGTCTTACCCTTTCTCTGGTAATTCCGTAATCTTGGCCAATGATTTCTAAAGTATCCTGTTTAGGAAATTCCCCACTTCTTTTTATGCCAAAACGCCGAGACAAAACATCCCTTGTTCTTTCCGGAACATCTTTTAAGACGGTATCTATAGTTTTTTTATAATCGGTGACTTGGAACATAGGTTTTGAAAAGAAGATTTTCTTATATTAACTTATTTTATTACTCTTGTCAATTTGTTTTATTTTTTGTATAGTTTTAACTAATATGTCTGATAAAGATTATTTTGTAATCGAGGGGGAAAAGGCTCTACGAGGAGAAATAGAGATTCGGGGCTGCAAAAATGCTGCTACGTCCATTATTGCTGCCACTCTGTTAACCTCCGAGCCTTGTTATATTAAAAATTTGCCTTTAGTAGAAGACATTTTTAGAATGTTGGAAATTATTGAAGCCTTGGGAGCAAAAGTTGACTGGCAAGGCAAAAGGGAAGTGAAAATAGAGGCAAAAAATATTGACCCTTCAAAAATAAGAGAAGACCTTGTGACAATGCTTCGTTCTTCAGTTTTTCTTTTGGGGCCGTTGCTTGCTCGCTTCGGCAGGATTCAACTACCCAAACCTGGCGGTTGTTTAATTGGAGTAAGACCGATTGACGCTCATCTTGACGGGTTTGGGCAACTGGGAGCAAATATTAAAAAGATAAAAGGAGAAATTTGTAAATATACATTATCTGCTAAAAAATTGACTCCTAGCAAGGTTATTCTTCCTGAGTTTAGTGTCACAGCTACCGAGAATCTCTTAATGGCTGCCAGTCTAATTGAGGGCAAAACAATTATTAAAATTGCGGCCCTGGAACCACATGTAAAAGATTTAGCTACCGTCCTTGTGAAAATGGGTGCTAAAATTAGATGGTTTCCTGATCATACAGTAGAGATTATTGGTAAAAAGAGACTTTCTGGTTTTTCCCACTCGATTATTTATGACTCGGTAGAAGCAGGTTCTTTTTTAATCTTAGCGGGGGTAGTAGGCAACGATGTGATAATTAAAAATGTTCCTCTTTTATTTCTTGATCTTGTAGTTAAGAGAATCAGAGAATTTGGAATTAGCATCAGTAAGGTTAGAGAGAAAGGGGGCTTAAGTATACTTAAAGTTAAAAAACCAAAGAAATTCTTACCCGTTCCCAAAATTCAAGTTTTGCCGTATCCTGGTATTCCAACAGACCTACAGTGTGCTTTTGGAGTTCTGGCTAGCCAAGCTCCGGGAGAAACCTTAATCCATGACCCTCTTTATGAAGGAAGATTAAAATATCTTAAGGATTTAAATAAAATGGGTGCCCAAATTTTATTTCTCGATGCCCATCGAGCAATTGTAAAGGGACCCTCAAAACTTCACGGTACTTCCATAGAAAATTATGATTTAAGATCGGGAGCAGCTCTCATTATTGCTAGTCTTATCGCCAAAGGCAAGAGTATTATTTTTAATGCTTATCAGGTAGATAGAGGGTATGAGAAAATAGAAGAAAGGCTAAGAAAATTAGGAGCAAATATAAAAAGAATAAAACCTTAAAAATAATTTTATGGCAAAAATTGGTATTGATCTTGGCACATGTAATTCTGTTGTCTTTGTAAAAGGTAAAGGTATAGTTCTTTATGAGCCAACAGTTGTAGCCGTTTCTCGAGAAGAAAATAAAATTTTAGCAATTGGCAAAGAGGCTAAAGAGATGATAGGCAAAACCCCTGATACTATTATAGCTTATCGACCCCTTAAAGAAGGGGTAATTGCCGATTTTAGAGTGACCGAAGCGATGATTCGATATTTCTTAAAAAAGGCTCAGCGGGGTTTTTCCTTTTTCCGGCCCGAGGTCTTAGTAGGAATTCCCGCTGGTGCCACCTCAACCGAAAGACGAGCAGTAATTGAAGCGACTTTAAAAGCCGGAGCTAAAGAATCCTATGTAGCTAAAGAACCAATTTTATCGGCAATCGGCGCTGGTATTCCTATTAATTCTTCTACTGGAAATATGATAGTGGATATAGGGGGAGGAACTTCGGAAGTGGCAGTGATATCTTTGGGAGGAATTGTTACTTCGTCATCGGTAAGGGTAGGGGGGGATAAAGTTGACCGGGCAATCGAAGGTTATATTAAAGAAAAATATGACCTAGCTATAGGAGACCAGACAGCAGAACGAATCAAAATTGAAATAGGAGGCGCCTTGCCTCTGGAAGAGGAAAAAAAGACGAAAATTAAAGGAAGAGGTCTACTTTTAGGCCTGCCCAAAACTATCGAAGTTTCTTCAACTGAGATTTGTGAAGCAATCCAAGGAGAACTTCAAGAAATTTTGCAAAGCATAAAAAGTGTTTTTAAAGAAACACCACCGGAAATCTCTGCCGATATTATAGAAAAAGGGATGGTTCTAGCTGGAGGCGGAGCCCTTTTGCGCAAAATCGATGAATACCTCACTTTGCATACAGGCGTACCCGCCCAAGTATCTGAAGAACCATTCTTTTGTGTGGCAAAAGGAACGGGGATAGTTCTAGAACACCTCGACGCTTATAAAAAGAGCATAATGTCAAAAAAGAGATAATTTGAACAATTTTAAAAAGAGATATAAAATAATATATATGACCTTAATTCCTACAGTTATTGAAAAATCACCCCGCGGGGAGAGAGCTTACGATATTTACTCCCGCTTATTAAAAGAAAGAATTATTTTTTTGGGTGGTCCAATTAGTGATAATGTAGCAAATTTAGTTATTGCTCAACTTTTGTTCTTGGAAAACCAAGGCCAAAACAGAGATGTAAAACTTTATATCAATAGTCCGGGAGGTTCGGTAACAGCAGGGTTGGCAATTTACGATACAATGCAATATATAAAGTGCGATGTTTCTACAATTTGTGTAGGTATGGCAGCTTCGATGGCGGCAGTTCTCCTTGCCGCAGGCAAGAAAGGAAAAAGATTTGCTTTACCAAATTCCGAAATTATGTTGCACCAGGTTATGGGAGAAGCGGGTGGACAGGCGGTAGAAATTGAAATTTCTGCCAAACACATTATCAAAATTCGAGATAAATTAAATAAAATCTTAGCAAAGCATACCAACCAACCTTTGAAAAACATCGAAAGAGACACTGATAGAGAATTTTACCTTGAAGCCCAGGGGGCCAAGGATTACGGCATGATAGATGAAATAATAAAAAAATAAATAAAATAGTTTAAAAGCGGCATGGGTGTCGAGATTAAAAAATTACCGAAGTCAAGGACAGAAATAAAAATTAAATTATCGGGCGAGGAATTCTCGCCTTATTTAAATATTGGAGCCAGAGAAATTTCAAAGACTCTCAATGTTCCTGGTTTTCGACTAGGAAAAGCACCCTTTAAAATAGTAGAAGAAAAAGTGGGATGGGGAAGAATTTTAGACGAGGCAGCCAAAATCGCCCTTGATCAAACTTTTTATCAGATAATCAAAGAAAAAAAATTAGAAGTTTTAGAGAAACCAGAGGCAAAAGTTCAAAAGTTATCGAAAGAAGGATTAGAAGCCACAGTTGAGGTGTCCTTTTTACCTGTCGTTCAACTTCCTCTCTGGTGGAAGATAGTAAAAGCAGAACCGAAGAACAAAATTGAAGTTAAAGAAAATGAGGTGGAAGAATCTTTGAAATATCTTCAAAAATCGAGAGCGAAATTTATAAGGAAGAGCAAAGCCGCCCAAAAAGGAGATTTAATTCAAATAGATTACGAGATAAGGAGAGGGGGAGTGAAGATTGAAAATGGAGATATCAAAAATCAAAAATTTATCCTTGGCGAAGGAAAATTTTTGCCTGGTTTTGAAGAAAATTTGGTCGGGGCGAAAGACAACGAAGAAAAAGAATTTTCTCTTAACGTTCCAGCTGATTTTTGGAAAAGAGATTTAAGACAAACTATTTTAGATTTTAAAGTAGGGATTAAAGGAGTCTTTAAGGTTGAATTACCCCAGACTAATGACGAATGGGTTCGAACTTTGGGAAAATTTGACAACCTTTCTCATTTAAAAAATAGTTTGCGCGAAGGGATTAAAATAGAAAAAGAAGAGGCTGAAAGAAAAAGATGGGAAAATAAAGTTTTAGAAAAAATTTCTCAAGAAGCAAAAATAGACTTACCAGATGTTTTAGTTGAAAAAGAAAGGAATCAAATGATTAAAAACTTTAAAACCAGAGTTGAAGAGATGGGAATTTCTTTTGAAGACTACTTATCCCAACTTAAAAAACCCTTAAAGGATTTAGAAAAAGATTTCCTACCCGAGGCAGAGAAGAGAGTGAGAATCTTGCTTTCTCTGTACCAAATTGCCAAGGAAGAGAAGATTAATGTAAACGAAGAAGAGGTGAAAGAGGAGATTAGCGAAATTCTTAAAAAATATCCCACTATTACCAGAGACTTAGAAGACAAAGAGAAAGAAGTTAATTTAAAAGCTTATCTTAGAGAAAATATTTTGCAAAGAAAAGTAATAAGACTTCTAGTCCTTAAGGCTAGGTAAGAGTGAGAGGCCAATCATTTCCGCTGGCTGTTTTAATTCCAAATACTCAAGAATTGTTGGTGCTATATCAAAGAGGAATCCTTCTGCCTTCTCTCGGTAATCTATTTTTTTTGGCCTTTCCAGAGGACTTTTTAATTCTGGATCAAGAAGATAAAAAGGGACAGGGTTGGCACTGTGTTCCCCAATAATTTCGCCACTTCGAGGATTAATCATCTCTTCAAAGTTTCCATGGTCGGCGGTAATTAAGATTATATATTTACCTTGGGCGGCCTTAATAATTTTTCCCACGCAAGCATCCACAACTTCAGCGGCTCGAATAGCCGCTTTTATATTAGCAGTATGGCCTATCATATCAGGATTAGCGAAATTTATTAAGATAAAATGATGTTTCCCTAATTCTATCTTTTCTGTTACCTTCTCGGCGATAAGAGGTGCTTGCATCTCTGGGTTCCTGTCGTAATGAGGTCCTCCTTGAGAAGGGACAATTTCTCGGTCTTCTTTTGGAAAAGGTTTTTCTAAAAATCCATTAAAGAAATAAGTAACATGAGCATATTTTTCGGTTTCGGCAATTCTAAACTGTGGAAGACCAGCTTCTGAAATCACTTTTCCAAGGCAATTTTTTACTTTAGGAGGTTCGAAAGCAACAGGCACATCTAAGTTCTCGAGGTATCGTGTCATAGTAGCAAAATAAAGGCTATTGATTTTCTTCCTTTCGAACTCTCTAAAATCTTCTTTCACAAAAGCTAAAGTTAGTTCTCTGGCCCTTTCTTCTCTGAAATTAAAAAATATAATAGCGTCGTTATCTTTGACTAAACCCTCCGGGTCAACTATCGCCGGTTCGATGTATTCGTCGGTTATACCCCTTTGATAAGAAGAATTAAGATAGGAGATTGGGTCAGACGCACTTTCTCCCTTGCCTTCTGCTAAACATTGATAAACCTTTTGAATCCTATCCCAATTTCTATCTCTATCCATAGCAAAAGAACGACCGGTTACTGTAGCGATTTTCCCAATTTTTTGTAGAGAGAGTCTATTTTTTAAATGTTGTAAAAATAAAACACCTTCTTTCTGAGGCGCATCTCTCCCGTCGGTAAAAGCATGGATATAGACATCTTTTACATTTTCTTTTTTGCAAAGATCAAGCAAAGCATAAAGATGATCAATATAACTATGAATAGCGCCAGAAGAAATAAGACCCATTAAATGAAGGCGGGAACCTCTATTTTTGACATGGTCTGTCGCTCCCAGTAGAGCAGGATTTCTAAAAAAAGAGCCGTCTTGAATTGCGCTGATGATCCTGGGCAAATATTGATATATAATTTGCCCGCTTCCAATAGTTAAATGGCCTACCTCACTATTTCCTTCCTCCCACCAAGGTAGACCTACATTAATTCCGGACGCATGGAGAGTTGTTGAAGGATAATAACTCTCAATATTTTTTAGATTAGGAGTTCTGGCTTGACTGGAAGCATTACCGAGACCAGGTGGAGCTACTCCCCAACCATCAAGGATAATTAAAATTACTCTTCTCATGCTTTAAATTATCAATCTAATCTTTTACTCAATTACCTTTTAATTAATTTGTGTCTCATTATATCTTTTTGACAAAAGTTAGTCAATTGTGCTAAAATTAAACCGCTAACCTTCAAGATAACATATAACCAAAACTATGTTATATGTCCTATCTTTTTTAAATTATGTCCGAATATCTCCTTTTAATTCTGGGAGCCGCCTCCTTAGGAATGGGGGCAATCCTGGGTTATTTTACTCGACAGAATATCGCTAGATTTCAGGCCGGATCAATTGAGGAAAATCTTCAAAAAAGATTAAGGGAGGCCAGAGCTGATGGTCAGGACATCATTATCAAAGCGAAAAATAGAGCTGTTAAAATTTTAGATTCTGCTCAAAAAGCGATTAGCGAGAGGGAGACAGAAGTTAATATCTTCCAAAGACAACTGGAACGAAAAAGGGGAATTCTTGAACAAAAGCTCATTGATTCAAAGAGAGAAAGCAAAATAGCAAGGGAAGAGATGAAAAGAGTTGAAGAGTTAAAGGCAAAGGCTGGAGAACTTTTAAAACAAAGGAAAGAAGAGTTAGAAAAAATTGGTGGTATTTCTGCGGCCAAAGCCAAAGAAGAATTGTTAAAGGAGATTGAGAGAGAGTATAAAAGAGAGATTCAAGAGAAAATATTAAAATTAGAGAAAGAAGGGGAAAGAATCGTTAAAGAAAAAGCCAAAGAGATTTTAGCTTTCGTTGTCCAAAGATCGGTCACTTCCGCAATTTCAGAATTTACTACCACATCAATCTCTTTGCCTGACGACGAAATTAAAGGAAGGATTATTGGAAAAGAGGGAAGGAATATTAAGGCTTTTGAAAGTGCGACCGGTGTTGAATTACTCGTTGATGAAACACCAAATGTTGTATTTTTATCTTCTTTTGATCCATTGCGTCGGGAGATAGCAAAAGTCGCCCTCCAGACACTTATTAAAGATGGAAGAATCCAACCAGGCAGGATTGAAGAGACTGTAGAGAAGGTTAAAAAAGAGATACCAGAGAGAATTCAAAAAATAGGGGAGGAGGCAGCTTTTGAGGCAGAAATTTTTGGGCTAGACCCAAAAATTCATCAACTTTTAGGACGATTAAAATTCAGACTGAGTTTTGGACAAAATGTCTTAGACCACAGTTTAGAGGTGGCATTCTTAGCAGAAGCCCTGGCTTACGAGATTGGTGTCGATCCCAAGATCGCCAAAAAGGCAGGACTTTTGCATGATATAGGAAAAGCAATTGACACCCAAGTTGAGGGATCTCATGTTGAGATCGGTATCAGGGTTTTGAGAAAATTTGGAATCGAAGAAGAGGTGATAAAGGCGATGCAAAGTCACCACGAGGAATATCCTTATGAAACTGTAGAGGCGGTGATAGTCCAGACTGCTGATGCTATTTCCGCTTCAAGACCTGGTGCAAGGAGAGACACTACCGAACAATATTTGAAAAGATTGGAAGAACTAGAAAAAATTGCTATCCGTTTTCCCGAGGTAAAAAATGCTTATGCTATTGAGGCAGGAAGAGAAATAAGAGTTTTTGTCAAAAGTGAAGAAATTGATGATTTTGGAGCGAAAAAATTAGCAAAAGAGATTGCCAAGAGCATAGAAGAAGAGATGGAATATCCTGGCGAGATTAAAGTCAATGTAATAAGAGAAACACGGGTAATTGAGTACGCCCGGTAATTATTCGTCGAATTCTTCTCTAGATTGATTTCAATTTTTAAAATACTAATGTCTCTCCTCCTTCGCATAATTTATGAATTTTAATAAACTTTTTAATCACCGGGCTAAGAATATCGCCTCGGCCGCTTTTATTTTAGGAATAGCAGGTTTTATTGCAGATTTTTTAAGTTTAATTAGACTTTCTGTCTTTACCACCCTGTTTAAAACAAGCGATCTTGATATTTTTTTTGCTGCTTTTCGTATACCTGACTTGCTGTACAATATCCTGATTTTAGGAGCGATATCCACTGCCCTTATCCCAGTTTTTTCTGAACATTGGCTAAAATCTAAAAAAGATGCTTGGCAACTCTATAATAATATTCTTTGTATTTTTATTTCCCTCCTTATTCTATCTTCTATTGTTTTAGCTATTTTTGCTCCCCAATTAATGCGTCTTATTACTCCCGGATTTGAAAAAGAGAAAATGGCAATGGTAGTAAAGTTAACTCGAATAATGTTTTTATCGCCAATCCTCCTTGGAATAAGTAATATTTTTGGATCGGTTTTACAATACTTTTCCAAGTTTTTAACTTATTCTTTAGCACCGATAATGTATAATATTGGAATTATTTTCGGGGCCATTGTCTTTACTCCAAAAATTGGGATTATTGGTCTTGCCCTCGGAGTACTTCTTGGAGCAGTTTTGCATCTTTTAATTCAATTGCCAGCTCTCTTTCTATCCGGCTACCATTTTCAATTTGTTTTCAATTTTAGGCATCGAGGGATAAGAAAGATTTTCAAATTAATGATTCCCCGAGCTATCGGACTTGCAGCTCAGCAAATTAATTTAATTGTAATTACTGCGATTGCTTCAATGCTAGTAGCAGGAAGTATTAGTCTTTTTAATGTTTCCAATGACCTTCAGCAGGTGCCGGTTTCTCTTTTTGGCACCTCTTTTGCCATTGCTGCCTTCCCTTCTTTATCTCGCAGCTTTTCCGAGAAGAAAAAAAAAGAATTTATTGAGAAGATTGCTTCGATCGCCTCTCAAGTTCTCTTTTTCCTCCTTCCTCTGTCGGTTCTCTTTTTTCTTTTAAGGGCGCAGATTGTCAGGATTATTCTTGGTAGGCAAAATTTTACCTGGGCAGATACAAGATTAGCCGGGGCTTGCCTAGGGATTTTTTCTATTTCTATTTTTGCCCAAGGATTAATTAATTTATTGTCTCGAGCATTTTATGCTGCCCATGATACCAGGACCCCAGTTAAAATAACCATTTTTTCAATTATCTTAAATATTATCCTTTCTGTTTTTTTTGTCTCGACTTTATCGCAACAAAATAGTTTTTTCTATTATTTAATAACAATCCTGGACCTTCAAGGACTATCTAATATTTCAATTATCGGTTTTCCCTTAGCTTTTTCTCTCTCCTCGATTTTTAATTTGATCTTGCTATTAGTTAGTCTTAAGAAAAAAATAGGAAATGAATGGGATTTGAAACTTGGCAATGTTTTTTTAAGATTGTTTTTATTAAGTATTATCTCCGGTCTTATTACCTTTGGACTTTTAAATATCTTCTCTTTAATTTTAGATCTTAAGACATTTTTAGGAATATTTTTGCAGGCGATTTTCGCCGGCGGGACAGGAGCAATATTTTATATCTATCTTGCTAAGATATTAAAATTTCCAGAGTATAAATTAATTTTTAAAAACAAAGAAGAACGATTCCCAAGATAATATGATTAATAAAAATAAAAAAATGAGTATTAGCCGCATTATTTTTTCGATAGTCGTGTTTTTAGTAATTATCTCTACTGTCCTTCTCCTTTTATGGCCTATTTTTAGTAAGTAGCTAACTTAAATTGTCCAAATTTTTTATTGAACTTTAAGGAAATTTTTGGTAAAATTATTAATATTTTTAAAAAGTCTTGATATGGAAATTATTTGGCATGGTCTTTCTTTCTTCCAAATCAATGGCAAAAGAGACGGAGAAAAAATCGGTTTAGTTATTAACCCCTTTAGTAAAGAAAGTACTCCTGGACCATTAAAGATTAAAGCTGACATTACTATCTTTTCTTCTCCTGTCCCGTTTTCAAATATAAAAAATATTGAAAATTTGATTCCGAGCACCTTTTTAATTGAGGGACCGGGAGAGTATGAAGTAAAGGGGGTCAAGATTAAAGGAATGTCTGATTTTTCTGGTAAATTAGGGGAAAAAAATATTGCGAGAAATGCTATCTTTAAAATTGAATTTGAAGGGATAAAAATATGTCATTTGGGCAATTTTAATGATACCCAAGTTTCTTCAGAAATCTTAGAAAAAATCCTTGGCATCGATATTCTTTTCATTCCTATCGGAGGAGATTTTACTATCTCAGGGAAAGAAGCAGCCAAGATAGTAAGCCAAGTTGAGCCCAAAATCGTCATTCCTATGAACTATCTCCCTAGTGATAAGAGAGATTCCTTTAAGATAAAAGGTTTAAAGCTAAAATTAGAAGATGAGAAGGATTTTTTGAAATCCCTGGGAATCAAAGCCAAGGAGAAAATAAAAAAGTTAAAAATAAAAACAGACGAACTTCAGGGAAACGGTACAGAATTAATATTATTTGAATTAACCTAATTAAAGTTATTTTTCTATGCCTTTTATTAAAAATTTACAGGAAAAACCTATCAAAACTCGAGAAAGAATTCTTTGGGGAGGAGTAATCATTGTCGCGATAATTTTATTTTCTTTTTTAATTTGGCAGCAAAAGAAGCAATTATCCTCTTTGACTATTCCTTCAAAGGATATTCCCAAATTAGAATTATCAACCGAAGAAATCGGACGTTTAAAAGGATATATTGGACAATTAAACGAGCTAGAAAAACAACCACAGATTCCTGAAGTTCAAAGAGAAGACATAGAAAGAATAAAAGGTTTAAAAGAAGAAGATTTAGAGAAAATATTAAGCGAAGATGAAAAAAAAACCTTAGGAGAACTGATTAAGAAAATTCAGGAGAAGAAAATATTAAGCGAAGATGATAAAAAAACCTTAGGAGAACTGATTAAGAAAATTCAGGAGAATATTGAAAGTAGAGCCTCTACAACAAAATAGTTTAATCTTTATCTCTAATAAGCTAGTAGATATCTAGAATTTTTTAATAATTTCTATTATGGAGAATATTCAAAAAAGAGGAATTTCAAAGGAGATGAAAGATTCTTATCTTGATTATGCAATGTCGGTCATTGTCTCCCGAGCTCTTCCTGATGTTCGTGATGGATTAAAACCAGTTCACCGAAGAATTTTGTACACAATGTACGAAGAAAGACTTGGCCACGGGGCAAAGCTTAGAAAATCGGCAACAGTAGTGGGAACATGCCTGGGAAGATATCATCCTCACGGTGATGTTGCTGTGTATGATTCTTTGGCGAGGATGGCTCAGGATTTCTCTTTGCGCTACCCTTTAATTGAAGGCCAAGGAAATTTTGGCTCTATTGATGGAGACCCACCAGCTGCTATGAGATATACTGAATGTCGTCTTTCCAAAATAGGAGAAGAAATGCTAAACGATATTGAGAAAGAAACAGTTAATTTTGTTCCAAATTATGACGGAAGCCGAAAAGAACCAACAGTTTTGCCTTCTCCTTTGCCCCAGCTTCTTCTTAACGGCTCCTTGGGTATTGCCGTTGGTATGGCTACCAACATCCCTCCCCATAATCTTGCTGAAATATGTGAGGGATTAATTTATCTTTTAAAAAATGAAGAGGTATCGGTAAAAGACCTCTGTCAAATTATAAAAGGACCCGACTTTCCTACCGGTGGTCAGATTTTTGACCAAGATGCTATTTTAAAAACCTATGAAAGTGGTCGCGGAGCAATTTTAAATCAGGGTAAAGCCGAAATTGTTGAAAAAACAAAAGATATATTTGAGATTGTAATTTCCGAGATACCTTACGGAGTCCAAAAATCTTTGATGCTCCAAGAACTAGCTGACCTGGTAAAGAAAAAAAAGATAGAAGGAGTAAAGAATATTCGGGACGAATCAGATAGAGAAGGATTACGGATAGTAGTCGAACTTAAAAAAGACTCTCAACCTAAAAAAATTTTAAATCAATTGTTTCGTTGGACACAGCTTGAGAAGATATTTTATTTAAATATAGTAGCCCTAGAAAGAGGGCTTCAACCAAGGACATTATCTTTAAAAGAGTTAATGGAGGATTTTCTTTTGCATCGAAAAGAAGTAGTGAGAAAAAGAACAGAATTCGATTTTAGAAAAACGAGAGAGAGAATTCATATACTCTCCGGCCTTAAAAAAGCTCTTTTATATATTGATGAGGTAATTTCTATCATCAAAAAATCTAAAGACAGGACAGAGGCAAAAAGAAAGTTAATCTCGAGATTTAAATTTTCCGAAATCCAGACAGAGGTTATTCTTGAGACAAAACTTCAAGCTCTTTTACACTTTGAGCGAGAGAAGATAAAAAAGGAATTCGAGGAAAAAAAGAAATTGGCCAAGGAATTAAAAGCTATCCTCGAAAAAAAAGGAGGAATTGAAAAAGTTATTGAAAAAGAATTGGTCTTGCTCAAAGAAAAATACGGGGATAAAAGAATAACTGAAGTCGTGCCTCAAAAGCCAGGCGAATTCAAGGAAGAAGATTTAATTCCGGAGGAAGATAATATTCTTATTTTAACAGAAGGAGGTTATATAAAAAGATTATCACCTTCTTCATTTAAATCTCAAAAAAGGGGTGGAAAAGGAGTCTTGGGTTTGGCCTTAAGAGAGGAGGATAAAGTTGAGCACTTTTTATTTCTTAAAAGCCATGATGAAATTTTATTTTTTACTAACTTAGGAAGGGTTTTTAAAATAAAAGCTTACGAAATTCCAGAAGCAGAACGTCAGAGCTTTGGCAGAGGAATTTTAAATTTTTTAGAACTCTCACCGGGAGAAAGGATAAGCTCGGTGATTAATTTTAGAAGAAGAGAGGGAAAATATTTGATAATGGCAACTCGTCAAGGTATAATTAAAAAAACAAAAATCGGTGACTTCGAAGTCGTTAGGCGCTCAGGCTTACGAGCAATCAACCTTCGTAAAGATGATGAATTGGCTTTTGTTAAAGAAAGTCAGGGGACCGACGAAATTTTAGTTGCTTGTGCTTCGGGAAAGGTGATAAGATTTAAAGAAAAAGAGCTTCGACCAATGGGGAGGAACGCTATAGGAGTTATCGGAGCAAGATTGAAAGGTGATGACATCGTAATTGGAATGGAAATTGTTTTTAACAG
>Ga0210049_1000984_pt1 | contig 25855 bp, 29 predicted proteins | sample CryGeyCG2014_300_2_FD_183964 | JGI IMG/M metagenome (GOLD analysis project Ga0210049, IMG submission 183964) | Groundwater microbial communities from aquifer - Crystal Geyser CG06_land_8/20/14_3.00 (SPAdes) (version 2) | ecosystem: Environmental > Aquatic > Deep subsurface > Groundwater | place... | reverse complement strand
GTTACCCATATTGCCCACTATCCTGCTAAAAGTAAAATTCCGGATAAGGCGTGGTTGTATTTTGGCACAGGCCGATTCTTTTACAGGGAAGATGACATTAGTACAGCGCGCACTATTTTTGGCGCAAAAGAGCTGTGCTTGTCAAAAATAACGGACATTAATCATTATGGCGACACTTGCAATGCCGTTGGACTTGGCGATCTTGACAACGCAACAACCACTGTACCATCAACAGAGTCAGCTAATGGCTGGTATATAAATCTGGATCCTGCTGAGAGAGTTATAACAGACCCCCTTGCTACAACAGTAGGCGCTATATTTTTTACAACATTCGCTCCAAGCTCGGACATTTGCGAATATGGAGGTTCAAGCTATCTGTGGTCTGTGAAATATGATACAGGAGGTTCTATTGCAAGTTCATTAAGGGGCACGGCGATTTTACAGGTATCAACAGGGGTTATTGAAGAGATAAAATTGAAAAGCGCCTTTACCCAAAAAGTGGCGACTAACGAAACAACGGGGAGGAGAACTGCTGCCATGCAGGGAGTGCCTCCTATAGGTCAGGGGTTGTCTATATTAACACAGCCTCCGCCTGTAAAAAGGACTATACATATGAGGGAGAGATGAAAAGTAGACAGTAGGTAGTAGACAGTAGACAGGATGAAAAATTAAAAAATACAGAGCAAAATTCAAATTAAAATGGATATAGCAAAAGTAAGAGATTTTTGGATAGAGGAAGCTGCTGAGGCATTACAAGTGGCATGGCATCTTCATGAAAAAAAAGACCATTCATACGCCCTTTTTTTTGGGCATCTTGCGGTTGAGAAAATCCTTAAGGCTCTCTATGTAATCAGGAAAGGTGAACAGGCTCCATATATTCATAATCTGCAGAGATTAGCAGAAATGGCCGAGATACAATCAACTGATTTTCAGAAGGAGCAACTTATAAAAATTACGGCATTTAATCTTAAGGCCCGATATCCTGACCACAAAAGAAGCTTCAAGAAAAAATGCACTGAAGATTTCACAAGAAATGAATTAAACCAAATAGAGGAGATTTTTGGATGGCTAAGGTTGCTGCTGCAGTAGCAGTAATGGATATTGTTAAGAGATTTCTTTCCAGATTGGATGAAGAAGGAATTCATGTGGAATCGGCATACCTTTTTGGTTCTTATGCTAAAGGGGCCGAGAATAAATGGAGTGATATTGATGTTGCGATTGTTTCTTCAGAAATTACTGGTGATGGCATTGAAGATATTATTCGCCTTGTAAAAATCGCATCTAAGATAGATACGCGGATAGAGCCTGTTCCGTTCAATCCAGATGGTTTTGTTGATGAAGACCCCCTCGTATGGGAGATAAAGAAAGAGGGGATGCTTATTGAAATTTAGGGCGCGGAGATGCTAATCATGAAAAACAAAGGCATCACATTAATAGAGCTGATAGTTGTTGTTTCTGTAATAGGTATTCTTGTTATTGCCCTCGGGTTTTCTTTTCAAGGCTGGATGGGCAAATACAGGGTGGAAAGTCAGATAAAAGAAATGTATGTTGATCTGATGAATGCAAGGGCAAGGGCGATGGAGAGAAACAGGATACACTTTGTGCGATTGAATAATTCTAACTCGTATTCAATATACGAGGATGATAGTGACGGCGCTAATAAAGTGCCGGATGGAGACGGGACACTTCAAACTGGAACCGGTAGCAGCGCCGACACCCAGCTTCCGACATATCCTAAAACAGTAGAATATAATCTAGACTGGAATAATAGTGCAGTAGCGGCTCCAATAAATTTAACTTTTAACACAAAGGGAATTGCAACAACCCTTGGAACCATATCTATTTTTGTGGATAGAAATAGTGATGGTAAAAAAGACTTTGAGCCTGATTATGACTGCATTGTAATAGCTTCAACAAGAATAAATACGGGGAAATTAGATGATAAAGGAACGACAAGTAGAGGAGATGATGAATGTAATGCGAAATAGAAAAGGCTTTACCCCGTTAGAGAAAGCTACCGACGAAGTCGGGGGTAGGGCATTATGAATACCGTTAGAGGGCGTAGTTCTCTAACGGGGTTTACCCTTGTTGAGGTAATGATCGCCCTTATAATAATGCTTATAGTCTTTCTTGCCCTGATGCAGACTGCGCTGGTCGGTATTGACTCAAACATGATAAATACCTTAAGAAACGAGGCTGTAAATATAGCGGGAATAAGGATGAATGAGGCGAGGAACATGCCTTTTACGAGTATAGTATCGGATAGCTCCTCGCCTTTAAGTGATTATTTAGATGGTGGTTGTACTAGTGGTTGTAATGATTGTCCTCCAACTGGATTTTCTACAGGGGAGTGCTGGTGTAGGGGAGTGAGAAGTATATCGAGTTTTAAATTTTGTACAAATCTGACATGTACAGAGTTCGGCGGAGATGGAAACTGCGCTACTGATGATGCTGATAATAAGCAGATAAATATCACTGTGGGATGGAGATGGAAAGAAAACCCTTATACCCATAGCATTACAACGATCAGGACAAAATAATGATTATTAAAGCTTTTAAAATTATAACGACAGTATTTATAAAATCCCTCCTCACCTCCCTTTACCAAAGGGAGGAATTCCCCTCTTTGGTAAAGAGGGGCAAGGGGAGATTTTCTAATCAATGTCAATTCAATTTCGAGACCCTTAATAAGAAAGAAGCGGGGTTCAGTTTAGTAGAGCTGATGATAACAATGGTTGTCTTCGTATTTTTCATCGTTGCAGCTTCACAAGTGTTTACAGGGCTGTTAACCCAATTCAAGCAGCAAAGTAAAATAGCAGAAACAAATATAGAGGGCATTGTCGGCCTTGAAATGTTAAGACAGGATGTAGAGCATGCAGGATATGGCCTGCCGTGGCATGTGATTGACCCCAATGGGAATGCAATTAACTGGAGTCAATTGGCAAATTATGAAGAGGCTACCGTTACTACTTATAATGATGCACCCAATAATGCACCGAGGGCTGTTATAAGCGGCAATAATGTAACCTTCCCCAGTCCAAATAATATCTTTGATGGGACAGATTACCTTGTGATCAAATCTGCAAGTGTTGCGAGAAATTATGCAGCAGGAAAATGGACTACCCTTAGTGCTGGTGATGTGAAAAGGGTATGGACTCCTGAAAGGGAAAATGTAAACAAAAGGGATGATGGCACTACGAATAATAATGTGAGAGTTATAGTTATATCCCCTGGAGCCTCTGGCACTGATCAGCAAGCATTGGTAGCAATAGGGACAAGTGACCCGAGAGTTTATCGTACGACATATAACAACACCGCATCATTCGCACCGTCCACAACAGAATCTATAACACGCCTAATATATGGTGTGGACCCTGACACGGATTTGAGGATGCCGTTTAACAGGGCGGATTATTTTATTCGCAGGTTTGATTCAGGTGGCGCTAATATTACACCCGGCAGGTGTGCCCCTAATACAGGGATCCTCGAAAAAGCCACTGTCAACCAGAACGGTGGAGGGTTTACCTACCTCCCTCTTCTTGACTGTGTGGCTGATATGCAGGTCATATATGCATTGGACAATAATGAAGACGGAAGTTTTGATCCCTCAGATCCTGCTGATGGCTACAGTGATGATATTACAACAGCTCCTTTAACCGCCCAACAAATAAGAAAACGTGTAAAACAGGTTAGAGTTTATATCCTCTCCCACGAAGGTCAAAGGGATACGAATTATACATATTGTCCTTCATCTGCTGCTTCTTGCAGTACTGCGTTTCCTGTTGGAGAGTTTGAATTAGGTAGCACTTTTGATTTAACAACTAAAATTGGGAATCCTGACTACAAATATTACAGATGGAAGTTATATACAATAGTTGTAACGCCGCATAATCTGGAGTAAGAAAATGATGAATAATAGAAATCAAATAACCCCCTCTTTCCCCCTTAATTTAAGGGGGATGAAAGGGGGTTACCAGACATCCATAGTCCGCAACGAAAAGGGCCTGGCCCTTGTAATGATATTGATATTGTCAGCAATTGCCCTTGCCATCATGGCGGGATTGATCTATATGATAACTTCCAGCACCCAGATCTCAGGTATGCAAAAGAGGTACAAGACTGCCCTTGAAGCCGGCGTAGGCGGTGCAGACGTTACATATCAGTTCATTTCACTGAGGGGAGATTCAACTGATACCTTATCGCTTATCTCTATTTTCTCTGACCCCCTCCGCAATCCCATTTATCCTGCGATTACAACATCGAGTTCATGTACAGGTACAGACATATCAGGCATATCCTTTTCAGGTTTTGAGGCAAAACTTAAAACACCTTCAACCTCCTGGTCGTCAGCTTGTGATAAAGATAATATGTCTATTACTCCCGGTACTACAACTTCTTATGATATGAGATTTGATCTCGGTTCCAGCCTATATCCTCCTACCTATAGGGTCTATGCAAAGATAGTTAGTACAGTTGAAGGCAATTCTGCTGTTGATAGAGGGTTGTTGGGGGCAGGAGTCGTAGGCTCAGGTTCAGGTGAAGTAAAGGTAATGAGTGTGCCGTATCTTTATACGGTAGAGATGGATGCGCAGAATTTAGCTAATCCATCTGAAAGAGCAAAGCTGTCTATATTGTATCAATATTGAGATATGATACATGATGCAAAATACAATCTGAGCCCTTTGCTTCTATCATACCTTTGCCATCTGTCATTCTGAGGCAAAGCCGAAGAATCTCTGTGAAGCATTATTATGTGTACATAATGACTAATAAATCCAAAACACTTTATACCGGCGTCACAAATGAGTTAGTGCGTAGAGTATTTGAGCATAAACATAAACTTGTTGAGGGGTTTACAAAAAGGTATAATATCACGAGATTGGTTTGGTATGAAGAGTTTAACAACGCCACAGAAGCTATCGAGTGCGAAAAGCGGATAAAGGGGTGGGTCCGTAAAAAGAAAATTGCTCTTATTGAAAGCAAAAATCCTAATTGGAAAGATTTATCAGTGGAGTGGTTTAGAGATTCTTCGGCTGGAGCCTCAGAATGACATGAGAGGTGTGGGTATTTATGCATAAGTTTTTGTGTTTTATACTTTTACTCCTGTTATTCTCCTGCTCATCAGAAAAGCCTGCTGAGGTCGGTAGTCAAAAGCCTTCAGAGGCAGGAGGCGGTGGCAGGGGTTCTGATCTGTCCAGGCCGCCTGCTTCTTCAGTTAACGCACTTTATTCATTGCAAATCGTCCCTGTTAATGCCACCCGTAATTCAACGATATACCTGGTTGCTCAGGGGTTTAAACCTTCTGATGCAAAGATAGAGTGGCTGGTAAATGATAAAATAACCGGCAGTCCTGCAATCTCTCAACTTAATACTTCAAAAACAAAGAAAGGGGATAAGGTTCAGGCTAAAGCAATAATACAGGGCAAAGAGGTACTTTCCAACACTATACAGATAAAAAATTCCCCGCCTGTAATCAGCAAGGTAAAAATCCTCCCGGAGGTCTTTAAACCGGGAGATACCCTGAGTCTTGAGGTATCCATGAGTGATATAGATGGAGACGAAGTAACCGCCTCATATGAATGGACTAAAAACGGGGAGCCGGCAGGCAATAGCAAACGAATAGAAGCGCCGCTCAGGAGGGGAGACAAGGTCTCTGTCAAGATAACACCGTTTGATGGAGAGGCTTACGGCCGTTCGGTTTTTTTAGACAGAGAGATAATAAATTTGCCGCCGATGATTATTGAAGATAAAAAATTTAATTTTGATGGAAAAATTTATACATATCAAATTAAGGCAACTGACCCGGATGGTGATACCCTGACCTATTCCCTCAAATCTGCGCCTTCCGGCATGACCATTGATTCTTCAAAAGGGATGATAAAATGGAATGTGCCGCCTGAGTTTAAAGGAAAAGCTCCGATTACTATCTCTGTCACCGATGGACACGGAGGAGAATCGCTTCAGAACCTCACCCTTGAGATAAGGTAAGAATTGCAAAAATCTTCGAAATGATGTTAAAAATTAGCATGTGTCCTCTTTTTGTCTTGAATTAAACATATAAAAAGGATAAGATGTTAAATAATATTCATGAAGGTAAAACTATCAAGGCATGCGAAAAATCGGAATCGGAAAATACAGGCCACAGTCTTTGAAATCATTGAATGTATAGAAAACCCTGATAGCCATTACATTCAAGATAATGGAAGAGAAGTTACAATAAAAGCAGCCGGGAATAAGCTACTAAAAATTGTTTATAGAAGAAGTATAGAGAGATATGAAATTGTAACTATTATTAATCGGAATCAATAGGAGATACTATGAAGATAGAATATGACAATTATGCAAAAGCCCTTTATATAAGACTGCAAGAAAAAGAACGCGGGAGAACCATTGAAATAAACGAAAATTTAAATATAGACCTTGATGAAAGGGGCAACTTAATAGGGGTAGAGATATTAAATCCTGATGAATATCCTTTAGAAAAATTGTTCAAGCCCGTAGTTGAGGAATACACCGAAAAAGACGCTGAGATTATTGAGATAAAAAAAGAGCATGCAAACATTTAAACACTACCCTCTGACGTATTCATTTAGAACCGCATTCGAGTTAAGATAAAATTCAATGCTCCGCCTATTAGCAAGAGGTAGACACTGACACTACACTGACACTATATACCAAAGAGCAATGCAAGGCGGTAGGCTGCCATTCCGCCGCCTAACGAGATGAGAAGCATAAAGATTAACGAGAAGATGAACCACTTCCAGCTTTCTATTTCCTGCCTCATTACAGACATTGTTGCTGCGCACGGGATGAATAGCATCATAACGACAAGGAATGAAAGAGCCGATGCATGGCTCATCATATCCGGCAGGATGTTTCTTAGCCCTTTTTCTCCAACACCATAGAGCACCCCGAGTATCGCTATCGTGTTTTCCTTAGCGACAAAGCTACCCAGAAGGGCCACTATCATCCTCCAGTCCAGACCCATGAGTGCCCCTAAAGGTTCGATGAGGCGTCCTATCCGTCCAAGCACGCTGTCCTCTATTCTCCCGCCGGGGATGTTGGACATCAGCCATATCAGTATGGAAAACCCGAGGATAACCGTCCCAGCCCGCTTAACAAATGCCTTTGTCCTGTTCCAGACAACCATCCCTATTGTCTTAGGGTTCGGTTTGTGATACAGGGGAAGCTCCATTATGAAGGGCATTGGTTCCCCTCTCAGAAACAATCTGCTAACAAGCATTCCAGAAAACCCAAGGGCTAATATGTTCACGGTAACAAGTGACCAGGAAATAAAAGCCGACCGCTCCATGAAAACCGCAGCAGCGACTAATGTTAGAACGGCAAGCCTTGCTGTGCACGGGACAAATGGCGCAAGGAATATCGTAAGAAGTCTTGCCCTCCTCGACTCGATTATCCTTGCCCCCAGAACCGCCGGGACATTGCATCCAAACCCAAGAAACATGGGTAGAAAGCTCTTTCCGTGAAGCCCTATTGTGTGCATGAACCTGTCCATTACAAAGGCAGCCCTGGCTATGTATCCGACATCCTCAAGAAACGCCATAAAGGCGAAAAATATCAGGAGTATTGGCAGGAATGTGAGGACAGTCCCTGCACCTCCTATAATGCCATTTATCACAATTCCACTGATCCATCGGGGGGCCCCGGAAAGAAAGTGCCCGGCCCATCTCGCAAGAGAGTTCACCAGCCATTCCAGCAGCCCCTGCACGGGTGATCCTATCCCGTATGTCAGCAGGAAGGCAATGGCGAGTATACTTAAAAGTACAGGTATGCCGAAGACTGGTCGTGTGAGAACATGGTCTAAACGATCTGTCAGGAGGACCTGCCCTCTCTTAAAGCGGGAGACAGAGGCGCGGGTCACAGTCTCTATCCAGTCGTATCTCCCTCCGACAACAGCACGGAAAGAGTCCTCATGTTTAATAAGAAGCGACTGTATCCTGCTCCATTTGTTACCAGGCAAAATATCTTCCATCATCTTTAAAATCTCGGTATCTCCTTCCATCAGCTTTGTCACAGCCCAGCGGGCTGTATATGGAGCAGGAATATGCTCTTTGGTAAGTTCAATCAGGTTTAAAAAAATGGCACTGTGATCCTGAGAGATATCTGGTATTTTAGGATTGTATTTCACTTTTCCATCTGACAGGAGAATTATCTGCGATAAAAGTTCCTTTATCCCCTCATTTTTACTCGCAACCATCGGGATAACCGGTATCCCAAGGGAATTCTGAAGGCTGTTTATATCTATGTGAATTCCTTGCTTCTCGGCTACATCCATCATGTTCACAGCTACTATGACAGGTGGATCAAGAAGAAGCAGCTCAGAGAGGAGGTAAAGGCTTCTTTCAAGTGCTGCGGCATTTGTTATGAGCACCAAAACATCAGGCCGCTCATTTATAACAAAATCTCTTGCAATTTTTTCTTCTTCAGAGAAGGCAGTAAGGCTGTATGTTCCTGGCAGGTCTACTATTGTCATCTCCACGTTATCGTATATGTGAATTCCTTCCTTTTTCTCAACAGTTTTTCCAGGCCAATTCCCTACGTGCTGGGACATACCTGTAATCACATTGAATACTGTGGACTTCCCAACATTGGGTTGTCCGGCAAGTGCAATAATTAGTTTATGCCTGCCGCTCATTCTACAAGCTGCCCTTTCTTCTGGCATGATAAGTCAAAAACTACCAGTATTTTTGAGGCCTGTCCTCTTCCAAGAGCTACCCTTGTGGTGTTAACAAGCACGATTACAGGGCCCCTGCTGTTCCGGAGGACCTTGATCTCAGTGCCGGGGACAATCCCCATTCCTGCAAGTCTGCTCATAAAGCCAAGCCCTCCGGATATTGAATGGATAACTCCTTCTTCACCTTCTCTAAGCGATGTAACCGGGAATAATTTTTTATCCGTCTTTCTGCCCTCTATTCCTGATCTTGTCAAATTTTTTATCTTCTTTTCTTCTGACATTTTTTGCAGTATCCCCTTATCTCGAAAGTGTGGTTTACTCCCCGAAAATTCTGCTTAGTACAGAGACCTTCATGGAGTCTCTCGAGATCTTCAGAACAAAATTCTATGGTGTTTCCGCACATAATGCACAGCATGTGATCGTGGTGCTTATGGCCGAAGGTGTATTCATAAATAGTGCCGTGTTCTGTCTTCCGCACCTTATCTATAAGGCCGCATTCACACAATAGGTTTAATGTCCTGTAAACTGATGCCCTTGATGCCTTCAGGCCGGTTTCCCTTATTTTTAAATAAAGAGATTCAGGATCAAAATGGCCGTGATAAGAAAGTGTCTTCTGAAGGATAGCTGCCCGCTCTTTGGTAAAACGCTGCCCTTTGTCCTTAAGGAAACCGATGAAGATTTTCTTTTCCATCACCTTGCCTAACCCTGATTTTTATTGAGATTGATTCTCAGTATCATTTTAAAATAATTGTGGGTTATAGGTCAAGCAGTATTCCAGCAATTCTCGGTGAAAAGAGACGAGATTGCTTCAGGATAAGGCCCTTCGCAATGACGGATTACGAAAACTTGTCTTGTCATTGCGAGCGGAGCGAAGCAATCTCAAGGGTTTTCAATTTCACCGAGAATTGATAGCAGGCCATGCGGTAGTTTTACATTTTTTAAATATTTATGCTATGTTGTATACTTTGAAAGTCAGCGATATACTAAACTTTAAAATTCTCATAAAAAGTAATCTATCCCCCTCTTTTGTAAAGAGGGGTGAGGGGAGATTACTAAAAAATAAATTTAATAGGTATTTCAGATGATAAAGAAAATTGTCCTTGCTTACTCCGGAGGTCTTGATACCTCCGTGGCGATAAAATGGCTGAAGGAAAAATATAACACAGAGATAATCGCCTTCTGCGCAGACCTCGGCCAGGGTGAAGACCTTAAAGCAATTAAAGAAAAGGCATTAAAGACCGGCGCATCAAAGGTTTATGTAGAGGACCTGAAAGAAGAGTTTGTTAAAGACTATATATTTCCGATGCTCAGGGCAAACGCAGTTTATGAGGGTTCATATCTGCTCGGCACATCAATTGCAAGACCTCTCATCGCAAAGAAACAGGTAGAGATTGCAGAAAAGGAAGGCGCTGAAGCCGTTGCCCATGGCGCTACAGGTAAAGGAAATGACCAGGTCAGGTTTGAACTCACGTATTATGCACTTAAGCCTGACGTAAAGGTTATTGCGCCGTGGCGGGAATGGTCATTTAACTCGCGGAAATCCTTAATCGAATATTCCCAGAAACATGGTATCCCTGTTGCAGCAACAAAGGAAAAACCATATAGCATTGACAGGAACCTCTTTCACATAAGCTATGAGGGCGGGATTCTCGAAGACCCTTGGCAAGAACCACCATCTGATATGTATACAATGATTGCACCGCCTGAGAAGGCGCCTGATAAACCCGAATATATTGAAATCTCTTATAAAAAGGGCGACCCTGTTGCAATTAATAATAAGCGTATGCTACCTGCAAAGCTTCTCGGCAGATTGAACTCCATTGCAGGTAAAAATGGCATTGGAAGAATAGATATAGTAGAAAACAGGTATGTCGGGATTAAATCCAGGGGTGTTTATGAAACGCCCGGCGGCACAGTGCTTCATTCAGCCCACAGGGCAATAGAGTCAATAATCCTCGACAGAGAGATAATGCACCTCAGAGACTCTCTTATAACACGCTATTCTGAGCTTATATATTATGGATACTGGTTTTCTCCGGAGAGGGTTGCTCTCCAGAACCTTATAGATGATATACAGAAAAATGTTACGGGTACTGTCAGGGTAAAGTTATATAAAGGGAACTGTTACATTGTCGGCAGAAAATCTCCTGATTCACTTTATCACCCTGAGCTTGCAACATTTGAGACAGAAGATGTATATAATCAGAAGGATGCAGAAGGGTTTATCAAGATCAATGCCTTGAGGTTGAAGTTAAGAAAAATGGGATAATGATACTATGAGGCTTTGGAATTATGTCAGATCTTAGATACTGGATTGCGCTGTCCATGATACAGGATATAGGACCCGTTGGGTCCAGAAAATTGCTTTCGGTATTTGGAACGCCTGAACGGATATTCAATGCGGAGGTTGATGCCTTCCTTGCTGTGGAAGGTATAGGTATAAACAGGGCAAAAAAAATAAAAGAATTTTCATCATGGAAAGACGTTGAGAAACAGATTATGGTTCTTGAAAAAAGGGGGATAAAGGCCGTGAGTTTTTATGAGTCATCATATCCTGAAATGCTCAGGGAAATAGAGGATGCCCCTATGGTCATTTATATCAAGGGTGATATTCAGCCTCAGGATAGATATGCAATCGCAAGTGTTGGTTCACGCAAACCAACAGACTATGGGACAGCTGTTGCAGAAAATATTTCGGAGGAGCTTGCATCCATGGGCTTTACTATTGTAAGCGGTATGGCAAGAGGCATTGATACCTTGTCACACAAAGGTGCGCTAAGGGCTGGCGGCAGGACCATAGCAGTGCTCGGCTCAGGGCTTGACGTACCTTATCCCCCGGAGAACAAAATGCTGATGGATAAAATTGCAAGCTCAGGGTGTGTTATTAGTGAGTTCCCTCCCGGCACCCCTCCTGATAAAGAAAACTTTCCACGAAGAAATAGATTGATAAGCGGCCTTTCTCTGGGTACACTCATAATAGAGGCTACCTCTGAGAGCGGTTCTCTGATTACAGCACGATATGCCCTCGAGCAGGGCAGAGAGGTATTCGCAGTGCCTGGTAATATAACCTCATCTACTTCAGAAGGCACGAACGAACTGATTAAAAAAGGTGCAATACTCACACGGAAGGCAGAGGATATTATTGAGGAACTTGCGCCTGTTTTGAAAGGATATATAAGATCGAAAGATAAGGTCAAGGTAGAAGTTACTGAGGAAGAAAAGGACATCTGTAACCTGCTCTCCGGAGAGCCAAAGCAGATAGATATTATTTCCCGGGAGAGCGGACTGCCAACGTCAAAGGTACTCGGAATCCTCCTTGGATTAGAGTTGAAAGGTGCTGTAAGGCAAACAACAGGAAAGAGGTTTTATCTGGCATGAACAATCTTGTCATTGTTGAGTCGCCTGCTAAAGCAAAGACCATACTTAAGATACTCGGAAAGGGATTTGCAGTTAGGGCATCTATTGGTCATATAAAAGACCTTCCTAAGAAAGAGCTTGGGGTTGATGTTGAAAATAATTTTAAGCCTCATTACGTTGTAATCCCTGGTAAAGAGAAAATTATTAAAGAACTTAAGAAGGCATCAAAAGAGGCTGATAAGGTTTTTCTTGCCCCCGATCCTGACAGAGAAGGCGAGGCAATCGCATGGCATATTGCATACGAAATCTCAGATAAAAAATCCCAGACCGTAAATGAAAAGATATACAGGATTATTTTTAATGAAATAACAGAGCGGGCTGTGCGAGAAGCGATAAAAAACCCTGAGAAGATAGATATGAACAAGGTTGATGCCCAGCAGGCCAGAAGGATACTTGACAGGCTTGTTGGTTACGGTCTCAGCCCCCTTCTGTGGAGGAAGGTGCGGAGAGGCCTTAGTGCAGGAAGGGTACAGTCTGTTACAGTAAAACTGGTTGTGGATAGAGAGCGTGAGATTGAGTCATTCAAATCTGAAGAATACTGGAGCATAAATGCTGACTTTGAAGGCTCCAAGCCTCCAAAGTTCTGGGCAAGGCTCTATAAAATAGATCAGAAGTCAGAAGTCAGAAGTCAGAAGTCAGAAACAAACAACAGATTTCTTATCCCGAATGAGGAAACAGCAAATACGATAGTTGATGACTTAAAGGATAAAGGTTTTGTACTAAATAAGATAGAGCGCAAACTAAGAAAAAGAATGCCCTATCCTCCTTTTATCACAAGCACTATACAACAGGAAGCAGCAAGGAAACTGAGATTCACGGCAAAAAAGACAATGGCAATAGCGCAACAACTTTATGAAGGCATAGAACTTGGTCAAGAAGGTGCTGTAGGACTCATAACATATATGAGAACGGATTCTCACAGGGTAGCTGCCGAGGCACAGGAATGGGCAAGAAAGTTAATTGAGAGAGTTTATGGAAGAGATTATATACCTGAAAAACCTCCTTTTTATAAGAGCAAGGCATCTGCCCAGGAAGCACATGAGACAATAAGGCCCACGTATCCTGATAAAAGACCAGAAGCAATAAAACAATTTCTTTCAAAAGAACAATACGCACTTTACACACTGATATGGAATCGTTTCATATCAAGCCAGATGACACCGGCACAGCTTGAACAAACAACCTTTGTTATCGTAAGTCGTGACACGTCTCACGTCTCACGCCTTACGCCCTATGAATTTCGGGCATCAGGAACAGTAGTCCGTTTCGATGGCTTCATGGCCATGTATACAGAGGGGAAGGATGAGATAGAAGAGGAAGAGGGATTGACACTACCTGCATTAAAAGAAGGTGAAACATTAAGACTCCTCAATTTACAGCCCAAACAGCATTTTACACAGCCGCCGCCGCGTTATACAGAGGCAACACTTGTAAAGATGCTGGAGGAAAAAGGCATAGGCAGACCAAGCACCTATGCAGCAATACTTTCAACCGTACAGGATAGAAAATATGTCCAGAAAACTGATGGTAAGTTTTCCCCTACAGAGCTCGGCATTGTTGTAAATGATTTTCTTGTTGAAAGATTTCCTGAGCTCATAGACGTAAGTTTTACTGCCAAAATGGAAGATGAGCTTGACCGTATTGAAGACGGAAAGATGAAATGGATAAAGGTTGTAAAGGCTTTTTACAAGCCCTTCAGCACTGACCTTACAGAAGCTATAAAAACTACAGGCAGAGTTAAACCAAAAGATATACCTACTGAAAACATATGCGAGAAATGCGGCCTTCCCATGGTCATAAGGTGGGGAAGACACGGAAGATTCCTGGCATGTTCCGGCTTCCCTAAATGTAAAAATACAAAACCCTTAGAAAACCAGGAGCCAGGAGTTAATAATCAGCAGCCAACACCACAGCAGACTGATGAGGTATGTGAGAAGTGTGGTTCACCTATGTTAATAAAATCAGGACGCTATGGGAAATTCCTTGCCTGTTCAAAATATCCTGAATGCAAAAATACAAAACCCCTTTCTACAGGGATAAAATGCCCTAAAGATGGAGGAGATATTGTGGAGAGGCGTTCAAAAAAGGGAAAACCGTTCTGGAGCTGCAGCAACTATCCCGGATGCAAGTTTGCCACATGGTATAAACCCGTTTCTAAAAAATGTCCCAAATGTAATGCTGATTTCCTTCTTGAAAAGCGGGATAAGGGGGGACAGACAATACTCTTCTGCCACAAAAAAGAGTGCGGCTACAAGGAAGTTGAAAAGGCCCCATCAGAAGAGGCAGCCCTGACAGGGGTTGCTTGAGACCTGTAATCATAGGAATCGGCGGTGCCCACAGCGGCGCTGGAAAAACCACTTATGCTTCATTGATCCTTAATAGGCTTAAAGGTTGGGGTGCGATAAAATACACGAAAACATCGCTGTATTGCTCCTTAGTAGAAGATATAAAAGTCCTCTCAGAGAAAGGCAAAGATACAAAGAGGTTATTGGATGCCGGTGCTGAAAAGGTGCTCTGGGTTCAGTCATCCTTCTCTGAACTGGAAGAGGTTCTTCCAATGGCAGTGGAAATGTTATCTCATCTTAAGGGTGTTCTGGTTGAGGGTAATAGTGCGATAGAGATTTTAGAACCGGATATTGTGATATTTGTTTCTGGAATTGAAGGAAAAATCAAAAAAGGTGCAGAAAAGATCCTTAAGATGGCGGATGTTGTTATCTTTGAGAAAAAGCCTCCGCAAGGAATACCTAAAAATGCTAAAAGATTTCGCAGGGATGATGTGGAAGGAGTTATAGATTTTATAATGGGACTTATAAAGGAATGCGAAGATAACAGATAGCTTTAAAAATCTTGATTTTTCCAAAAGAAATCCCGAAAAGTTTTTAAATTACACATTCGATGAGCTTGGAAGAATAGGGATAGGAAAGGGCAAAGCCAGATACGAATTACAAGCTGGGCGGTGCTGGAGGTTGTGGATTGACAAATTAGTATCCAAATTGTAGACTTATTGTAGGACAATTGGTAAACGGAGGTGGTACAGATGAAGTTTGTAACTGTAAGAGATTTTAGGATAAGACCCGGTGAGGTATGGAAAAATCTTGAAAAGGACGAAGAGGTTATAATCACGTCAAACGGCAAACCGATAGCCATGCTGACAGGCATAAGTGATGTTACGTTTGATGAAACACTCGAGGTTTTTCGCCGTACAAAGGCAGAACTTGCCATATCAAGGATGAGGAAAGCAGCAGTAAAAAAAGGTTTGTCCGGCATATCGAGAGAGGAAATAGAAGCTGAAATAAAAGCTGTACGAAAAGAAAGAGGTTAATTGTTTATAGTTCTTGATACAAATGTTATAGTCTCGGCTCTTCTCACACCATTTGGAAATGCAGCCAGAATTCTCGATATGGTTATCAGTGGAGACCTTAATTTCCTCTATGACGACAGAATTCTGTCAGAGTATCGTGAAGTTCTTTTAAGGGAAAAGTTTGGTTTTAAAGAATATGATGTTGATATATTGCTGGAATATATTGAAACGGAAGGACTCAGAATTACCGCTGCTGTCAGTGATGAACCTCTTTTGGATAAAGATGACATTCCTTTTTTGGAAGTTGCGCTAAGCGGCAAAGCAGATGTGCTGGTTACCGGCAATAAAAGGCATTTTAAAGTTAAGTCGGCAAGAGGTCTGAAAATATTAAGTCCCGAAGAATTTTTAAAATTGTTGAAGCAGAGGAATAAATTCTTTCATTTATCTGAAGGAAAAATTTTTGGTAATTCTCAAACCTGAACTGTTCTTTTTGACTCCACTTCCTTGATAAGTGAATCTATCTCAGCCCTATCCATTGTCTCCTTTTCGAGGAGTGCCTTTGCAAATGCCTCAAGAAGGTCCTGGTTTTCTGTGAGGAGGTTCTTAGATGTATTGTATGCCTCAATCACTATCCTCTTGACCTCTTCGTCTATATCAACTGCTGTCTTTTCGCTATAGTCCTTGTGTCTTGCGATCTCTCTTCCGAGAAAGATCTGTTCATCCTTTTTGCCGAATGTAAGGGGACCAAGCTTCTCTGACATGCCCCATTCTGTGACCATTTTTCTTGCAAGCTCTGTTGCCCTCTCAAGGTCATTGCCAGCCCCTGTGGTTGTATGTTTCAATGCGATCTCTTCTGCAGCTCTGCCTCCGAGAAGAACCGATAGGGCCTTCATAAGATAGTCCTGAGAATAAGTGTATTTATCATCTATTGGTAGTTGCTGTGTAACTCCAAGTGCTCTTCCCCTGGGGATGATACTAACTTTATGTATAGGGTCAGTGCCTGGTGTCAGCTTTGCGACAAGTGTATGACCTGCCTCGTGATAGGCAGTATTTCTCTTTTCTGTCTCACTTATTATCATGCTCTTTCTCTCAACGCCCATTAATACCTTGTCCCTTGCTGCCTCAAAATCAGAGATCCCTACCTTGCTTTTGGATTTCCTTGCTGCAAGCAAGGCCGCCTCATTAACAAGATTTGCAAGGTCAGCACCGGAAAGGCCTGGTGTTCCCCGGGCTATTTGCTCAAGGCTGACACTCTCTTCAACCGGAATGTCCCTTATATGAACCTTTATTATCTCAAGTCTTCCCTTCACATCAGGCTGTGGTACAACCACCTGTCTGTCAAACCTTCCCGGCCTTAGAAGGGCAGGGTCGAGCACATCAGGCCTGTTTGTAGCTGCGAGGATAATGACTCCCTGATTGCTTTCAAAGCCATCCATCTCTACAAGGAGCTGATTCAGGGTTTGCTCACGTTCATCATGCCCGCCACCGAGGCCTGCCCCCCTCTGACGGCCAACAGCATCTATCTCATCAATAAAAATAATGCATGGTGCACTTTTCTTTGCCTGATCAAAGAGGTCCCTGACTCTGGAGGCGCCAACCCCAACAAACATTTCCACAAAGTCAGAACCTGACATTGAGAAAAATGGCACACCAGCCTCACCTGCAATAGCCCTTGCAAGAAGGGTTTTGCCTGTGCCTGGTGCACCAACTAAGAGTACTCCTTTGGGAATCTTACCGCCGAGCCTTTGAAACTTCTGGGGGTCCTTTAGAAAGTCAATAATCTCCTGAACCTCTCCTTTTGCCTCTTCTATCCCTGCAACATCAGCAAAAGTTACCTTCACTGACTTTTCAGAAACCAATTTTGCCTTTGCCTTACCAAAAGATAATGCCCTATTACCACCTGTCTGCATCTGTCGCATGAAGAATATCCAGATACCAATAAGTAAGATTATAGGACCCCATGAAAATAAGATGGTCCAGTACCAGGGATTCTGTTCTTCAGGCTTTGCAGTAATCCTTACATTATTAGACCTTAAAATTTTTACAAGGTCAGGATATTCTGCAGTATATGTTTTGAACTTCTTTCCATCTTTCAATTGGCCGCTTATAACGTTCCCTTTTATCGTAACATCTTCGACTTCACCTGCCTCGAGCTTGGTCATGAATTCAGAAAATATCATCTCCTGTTCAGTCTTCTTAGGAGTGCTTAGAAGATTGAAAAGAAGTATCATCATAACCCCAATTAATAACCAGACAAATAGATTTTTATAAGCGTTCAACTTATTTCCTCAATCTCAAATATATTATTTTAACATATTGAAATGGCTTTTTCTGTTTCAGTAACTGATTACTTCACCCTCTATTAGCTTTTTCTGCATATTTATCAGACTATTTATACCTTCCTCTGCAAGTTTTATAAGACTGTCGAGTGCAGTTTTTGAAAAAGGCATTCCCTCTGCAGTTCCCTGTATCTCAACAATTTTTCCGTTTCCTGTCATCACAACATTCATGTCCACCTCTGCCAGAGAATCTTCTGAATAACACAGGTCAATCCTCGGCTCGCCATTAACCACACCTACGCTTATGGCAGCAAGATAGTCTTTAAGAGGTGTCCTGTCTATAAGACCATTTCTTAGTGCGTATTTCAATGCATCTGACAGGCATATAAAGGCACCTGTTATTGCTGCTGTCCTTGTACCTCCATCTGCCTCTATAACGTCACAGTCTATCCAGATTGTCCTTTCACCGATAACCGACATGTCAACAACAGACCTGAGTGCCCTGCCTATAAGCCTTTGTATCTCATGTGTTCTCCCGCTAATCCTGCCTTTGCTGGATTCCCTTACAGTTCTTGTTTGGGTTGCTCTCGGAAGCATTGAGTACTCTGCTGTTATCCACCCTTTTTTCTGATCTTTGAGAAAAAGGGGAACCCTGTCCTCAATTGAGGCAGTACATATTATCCTTGTATTTCCCATCGAAATCAGTACTGAACCTTCAGCAGCCCTTGTGAAATTCCTATGGACCTTTACATCTCGTATCTCATTATTTTTCCTGCCATCAGGTCTCATCCATCCTCCATTCTTTAATTGCCAACTGTTATTTTTTCAATATCCTCTATCTTCCGTCCAAGAAAATTCTCGCCAACCTTTAAAAACCTTTCAGGCGAATCAGTTACATAAAACCTTCTTAAAGGTATACCTTTTTGTTCCCTCTTTAGGTCAATAACATCAAGTATTGTCTTAATCTCGTGTGATGTCTCAACTGCAGAATCAATGAGTCTGACACCTTCACCCATAACACCGGCTATAACCTTTTTCAATAAAGGGTAGTGTGTACATCCAAGAACAACGGTATCTATCCCTTTATCTTTTATCTCCTCAAGATACCGTTTGGCAATCAGGGTGACAATATCCCCTGCTGTCCACCCTTCCTCTACAAGCGGCACAAATAAGGGACATGAAAGACCAAGTACCTCAATGCTTTTATCAATAGCCTTGATCGCCTTTGTATAAGAATTGCTTTTTACTGTTGCCTCAGTTCCGATAACCCCGATTTTCTTGTTTCTTGTAGCCCTGACAGCAGCCTTTGCTCCTGGCTCGATAACACCAATAACAGGTATTGGAATGCTGTTTTTAATGACTTCCAGGCTTACAGAGGATGCAGTATTACAGGCAATTACAAGGAGTTTAATATCCTTTGAAAATAGAAATTTTGTGTTTTCAAATGAATATCTAATGACTGTTTCCTGTGACCTTATTCCGTATGGAACCCTCGCAGTATCTCCAAGATAAATAGTGCCTTCATTAGGCAGTTCCTTTATTATCTCTTTTAATACTGTGAGACCGCCTATCCCGGAGTCGAAGACCCCAATCGGTTTGTCTTTTTTATTCATGTGGAACCATATTTTTTAGAGGATATAAGAGATAGAGATGGCCTCCGAGTGTCTCTATCTCCTTCCCTTCTATAAGGACTTTTACATCCTGAACGTCTTGTATATTTGAGACAAGGCTTTCATATAAACCTCTAAGAATGAGGAATTCTGTTAAGGCATCCCCCTGGAAATTCCTCCTGAATTCATCTGATAGATCAACATAGAGTATCCTGTCTGCATCCTTATACAGACCAAGAAGCCTTACATCCCTCGGTATACTTGATACTGCTACACTCGAAGGCCCTTTAAGGTATTCTTCTACTGCAGCCTCTGCAATTGCAATCTGCACAGTCCTTCTCGAAAGTCTTCTCTCTTCAATCCGAAGCCGATCACCTGCAGGGTAATAGATCCTTAGAGAAAAAATATCCTCTCTCCCGGTTAATGTCTCAACAGCCTCTTCAGCGGGTTTTTCATTGGAGAATATCTTCATGAAATAAAGATATCCACCTGCAGCACCACCCAGAAAGATTAATACCAGCAATATTAAACCAGATAGCCTTCTGATATTCATAGCGAACTTCGTCCGTATAGTGTAATCCCGTTGATAATTAAATTTATCAGTCTCGCTCTCATCTGCTGGTCATAAGCCAAAAATCTCGGTGAGGGGAATTCGATCAAAACAGAGGGTGCACCTACAGAATTAAGTATAGGGAGAGGTATTTCCCGGCGAATAACGTTCGCCTTGAACTTATCTTTTATCGCCCTTTCGATGCTATCTGACAATGCCTTGCTTTTTTCGATATATTTTTTCTGTCTTGAAGAAAGGCTGTAAAAATCAACTATTTCATTTGAATCTTGCTCTTCAAACTTAGGACTGTAAAGGATAAAATTCTCAGATATTGAAAAATGTAAACTTATAAAAACATCCGGGCTTTTCTGGTTAACAAGGTTAATTCTATCAGCAAGTGAGATATACTGGTCAACCTTACGCGTAAGAAAAACCTTTTTGCCTTTCTTTGAAAGGACTGTATTTAAATCTTTAGCCAGACTCAGGCTGATATCTTTCTCGCTTACATCTCCGGAGATTATGCCAAAATCATAGCCGCCATGTCCTGCGTCTATAACAAAAACCATGGAAAGGATAGGCACTGGTTGTTTCTCAACTGTTTTTTCAGTCTGTTTCTCTGCCTGCTTCTCTATTTTTTTTTCTGTTTGTTTTTTCTTCTGTATTTCTTTCTTCTGGATATCAAAAACAAGCCTTGCCGGAGAAGATAGCCTAAAAAATTTGATCTCACCCTTTTCTTTAAGATTTATTACTAATAATTTCTCTGATGGAACCAACTCAAAAGACAGATCCTTCTGGCCTGTCAGATTGAATGTTTCCGGAAATTCTATCTTTATCTGAGGGGATGAAATAGTAACTTTTGCGTTGTTTATAAGAGTTCCTTCCGCCTCAAACACAATCCGCATATGGCCTTCCTGTTTGCTAAACTTCAGCAAGACCTCTTTCTTGAGCTGTGCAGAGAGGGAAACTGCCATAAGCACCGATATAGATAAAAATATAAAAATTATCTTTTTCATCCAAAAAGCCTTTTCTATGCCGTTATCTGAAAATACAGCCTCTTTATATTGTAATCGAAATAGATATTTTAGTGAGAATGTAATATTAATTGATTTTAAACATTGAAAGCTATTCAATTCAAGAAGGCACTATTATGAGGGTCAATTTATTCAATGATGTGTAAAATAAATCTTATATATACCCATTATCCATGCAATCAGCCCTTCTCTGGCGATATTAATATCTGTCAGCTCCTTTTCCTGGTGCGCAATATAGTTATTTCTGAAATCAGTTATGGCTTGAACTGTATCGAATAGATCCGTTTCATTGAATGTTGCAAAACTTTTCTTTATGGCCTCAAAAACTCCCCCAACCTCATATTTCGCCATTCTGCAATAGTCTAAACAAAATAATAGGAGACCTGAAGGCCACAGTCCATTTTTGAAAACAAGCGTCCTCCTTAAAAGGCTTCCAGGTGCAAACTGACACTGCGTCTGCCTGTTGTATCCGTTCTTCAATGAATGTGGTTTTTGCCAAGATTAAAGGCACAAAGGTTGCCCTGATATGTTCCCGCACGTCTAACGTGCTTGAAAAGATTTCCCTTGTTATCTTTCGGAGTGGCTGAAAAATCTAACTGTGCACAAATACCGTCACCGCCCCTTTTCCTAATTGTGTCATTCAGATAATTAATTGCCTCATTCCATGCAGAATCAGGGTCCCAGACATGATGTGCCTCGTCATTGATAACCATCACACGCTTATGCGATGTTATCCTCTCACGGAGTTCCTCGCCCGTGTCCAATGCCTTTGCCTTTGATACCGAAGGCCCCATCCAGTCATAGGTTTCTGAGTCCTTTTTCCCTTTACGCTTGTTCGTATCGTAAAGCCTGTGAATATTTGTGAGATATAGAGTTCCCCCTGTAGCCGCCCATGTTGCCTTATCCTGAAGCACAACAGAAAGGTTCCAGTCGCCCCGCCATGCCACGGGAATTAATGGGTCTTTATCGAATATTATTCCGTCGCCAAAATCTTCTTTCAGTCTTTCAAAGACGGTTATATTGGGCGCTATAACAACAAAATGTCTTGTCATTGGTGAATACGATTCCCTTGTTGTGTCAGAAGCCCCTGCGTAGTCTGTCTCTCTCCATTCCGTAACGTATCTTCTGAGGTTCTGAGCGATGATAATATCACTGGTTCTGCGGCCTTTAACTTTCTTTGCCGGATCTCCATCTTTCTCCGCCCTGACTCTGTGATGCGTAGGCATTTCATGAGGGAGATATAACGGCTCAAGGGCTGATAAATTTATGATAGGGCTACTCATAATTAATCCCCACTGTGATTGATGTATCACAGCCGAATATATCAACCACTTTTACACAAGCCATATATTTGCCTTTTTTAGGGTATCTGTTAAATGTCTGCATGCTCAATCTCGTGGCAGAGAAGTTTCAAGTCCATCTCAAATTCCCACGCAAGGCAATGAAGCTCTTTTGCGCCTGCTTCTTTTGCGGCTTTGGCAACAGCCCTCAACTCCTCGCGGGTAAAAAGCCCGTCAATGCTGTCCACATGACACAGAGCAGAACCTTTTCTGCCGTGAATGAGCGGGGAGCTTGAGTTCTGCAAGACTTCCGCTCTATAGAATTCAAGGACAACTTTTCTATGCTCCTCAGATGGGGCATTTTACCAGAGGTAAATACAATCAACCCTTTTTTAATTCCTTCGTCAATTTTCTCTTGTGACCAGATCCAATGCTTACCTGCTGGCGGAGCTATCTCGCCTTTGTCTCCAAATACTCTACTCGGACCTTGCCCTTTTTGAGTAAAGTCGCAGAGCTGATAATTTTTTTCAGAGATTTCATCAAAATACTTGTAATGTTTTTCGAGACGTTCTTCTGCAAGAGGGACATATTGTTTATTAAATAAAGATGATTCGGTTTTTGAATAAAAATAGATGGTGTCGAGAACATTCCCGAAAGATTTACTTTGCCCTTTAGATGAACGAATCTTTTGCCATACGATTTCATTCCTAAAGTTATGACGCCCAAAAATCTCATCCAGAATCAATCTTAAATGGCTATTTACCCTCCAATCACAATGGACATAAATACTTCCCGTCTCACTCAGTAATTCTTTCATTAATACCAGTCGCTCATACATCATGTGCAAATAGCTGTCAGTGCCCTTCCCCCACATATCACGATACGCCACCATCTCAAGGGTAGACTGGTCTTTCCCTAAGGTTTCTTTGCTGTCTCCAATTGGGATATCCATTGTGAAATCAGCGCCAACATCAAAGGGCGGGTCTATGCATATAAGGTCAATCTTACCTTTGAAGTCTTTGAGCAGGCTTGCCATGACGAGCTTGTTGTCGCCCCAAATGAGCATGTTCCTGAAATCGTCTTTGTGGGCTTTTTCTGAGTCGAATAAATCGAGGGGTTTTAAGCGGCTGGCGGGTTCATCAATCGTCTCAATCTTCTGCATAGGCATGGCACACCCGGCAATATCCACCTCCCGCCGGTTGCCATACTCATCATACTTCCCTTCCCAAATAAGCTCCGTCTTCCTTGTGCTTAAAGGATGCGGATTTTCCGGGCCATATCCGGGTTCTTGTTTTGGCATCTAACCCCCTCCAGTAATTACATACCAGAGAATTCTGAAATAATTTATGAATTATCTTACCGAATTATAATATAGCAGAATTTTTCTATTTACTGTTTTTTGATTTTTCTCATCTAACGAAGACTGCGAATGGTGAAGGCGCGGGAGGGGGGGACAGAGGGGCGGATGGGCTGGCTGGGGAGGGCTGGCGCACTCCTTGCTGTCACCCTTCCTTAGTGTCGTTAAGAAGTGGAAGCTTACGATTGCCTATCGTGATGGTTGCGGCAATTATGCAAACAGCATGAACAGGCAATGGTAAGCTGGAACGGATACGGATAAATGCCGTGTGCCGTGCATGATACCTGTTGCGTCAATCTAAAGCTGAAATAAGAGCGGGCATGATGCACGGCATTCCCCTGTCGATAGGAAAAAGAAGGGGATAACACTGCAAGAGATGCTTATTCCCTTTTATTTAAAATTTTTAAGCAGTATCACTCACTGGCGTTTACACCGGGAAACGAAGGATGGAAAAGAAAATAGGTGTCTGTAGGAATAGATTTACCCGATGAAGGAACTGAATGCGGTATCAACGGTTTGCTTAATATGAAGGGCTTGAAAATAGCTTTTTTGGGCTGAATTTTTTGAAACATTTGCTCTATATTCGTAATCTGCTTTTTCTCTATCCTGTTTTAAGTCATTCAGTTGGTTCCCTAATGTTTGTAATGGTTGACTCGCTTCTAATTTTAATTCTTTGATAAATCTTGCATGGCTTCTTATGATGGCTTCTATAGATGGATCATTTCCCTTTGCTTGGGAATATTTATCCGCAGCATATAAGTAGACAGCATAATATGCCCTGTTCACAGCAGTTCGAATTTTTATTTCAGTAATAGGGATGCTGTCCAGAATTTCTTTTGCGAAGTCGAGATATCCTAAAGGTTCAATCATTTAGGGAATGTCCAGATGGAAAGTTACCATAGAGGTATACTTTCTATCCAAAGTTGCCAAGAACAGGTCTTGGAGCTTGTCAAATCCTTCCAGAAGATGAGGTATATCAGACTCCGAAACACTCTTGGGAGTAATTGTTATGTTCAAGAACTTATATTCAGGTTCTTCAGGGTCTATGTATAGTTCATCTCTTATTTCAGCATGAGCAAAAATCTGTTTTATAAATTTATAGGCATAATTAATAGCTACCCTGAGTGCATTTTCTCTGATGAAAAGTTCTTTTTCGGTCTCATATTGCTGAGCCGCAAGGCCCCACAAACCATTTAGCAGTAAAACGGATTCATGAATACGTGCAATGCTTTGTATATGCTTGTTGTTCCATTGAGAAAGCTGGAAAGATAAATAGATTGTTGTGTCTTGTTCTTTTTTCCCAGGACGCAAATCAATGAATTGCGTCCTGGGAACACGATATAACGTTTTAGGCTTCTCGCCTGCCATCATGCTATTAGTCCAAAGTTCATAGAGACCTAACAGTCTATCGTTATAGTTTCTTGAGAAGCTTTCGTCATTAAATTTATCAATAGCAACAGTATTTTTCGAAAGAGGAATAACAGGCCCCGAGGTTGTAGAAGTTTCTTCAATAACTGCCGGTGTCACTGAAATATTTCTCCAATGATTTTTTCAAAATTTGAATTCAAAGCTGGCAAAATCTTATTCATTTCATTAATCTTGCTTCTATCACTTTCAACATCTCTTTTTTCAATGTTGTAGTTGATTTTGAATATATCTTTGTTAAAATTTATTGTCATTCTTTTAATAAGATCCTCTTTTTTTATTATATCCCAAGAAATATAATTCAAGGAAGCCTTGGAAAATATGATCTTCGAATCATAAACGATCTCTCTTGCATCAAAAACTTCAAGAATGAGTTCCTTATTGTTGAGCTTATCTATGGCTTTGGCTGGGTCAGTTTCTAAATCAATATTGAAATTCAAACCGACAACATAGACTGGTGTGAAAGCCAAAACTTCCAGATAATTTAGCATAAGCTTCACTATAGAGGTAGAACTGAAATCGGACGGGTTTTTCTCCATAATCTGGAACTTCTCCAGTTCCATGATAAAATGAACATTATCAAACTCAAGAGATGAAACAACTGGAGTGGTTTGGCCCTTCGGCGTTGCCTCACTCCAGAAGTTGCATTTTTCAAAAAGGAATGGCGGCGTTAAGATAGCCGGGTTAAAGTTGCCAAGTGCTATTATGCTTACAAAATTATTTTTTTTGCCCATAATGGTGAAGATATCATACCAATATGCATTGCTAATTGCAATTCAATATTGGCTGGGGAAAGCTGAATCTCAATGTATAGTTTTTGTATACCGGACAGGATAAAAAAAGGGATAACACCGTAGAAGATGCTATCCCTTATGGTTGAGATTTTCAAGCATGAATCAAAAAGAAGCTT
>Ga0210049_1000983_pt1 | contig 25864 bp, 27 predicted proteins | sample CryGeyCG2014_300_2_FD_183964 | JGI IMG/M metagenome (GOLD analysis project Ga0210049, IMG submission 183964) | Groundwater microbial communities from aquifer - Crystal Geyser CG06_land_8/20/14_3.00 (SPAdes) (version 2) | ecosystem: Environmental > Aquatic > Deep subsurface > Groundwater | place... | reverse complement strand
CTCCGGGGCAGACAACGTTTAACCTTATCCCATAGCGACCCACTTCCCTGGCTATGGCTTTGCTCAGAGCAATAACTCCAGCTTTACAACCAGAATAAACGGATTCTCTAAACTCACCTACACGTCCGGCATCGGAGCCAATGCTTACTATGCTGCCACCTTTCTTCTCTATCATGTGGGGAAGAACTGATTTAATGCAATTGAGATCGGAGCGGTAATTCAGAGCTATGACCTTGTCCCAGAATGCTGGATCAGTTTCTATGAAAAGCTGAGGCTTGTCCCAGCCAACATTATTAACCAGCACATCAATTTTCCCAAATTCCTTCATCGCCTTCTTAACCATAGCTTCAACTTCATCAAGTTTGGTAACATCTGTCTTTATTGTTACGGAGCGTCCGCCACCTCTCGTAGCATTTGCTTGATCTGCCACTTTTTTCCCCTGCACTTCATCCAATTCTGCAATGACCACATTTGAGCCCTCCCTGGCGAAGGCTAAGGAAATAGCTCTACCAATGTTTGAGCCACCTCCGGTAACGACAACTGTTTTTCCGGCTAATCCTATATCCATCTGTAACCTCCCTTTTTAAGTTTATTATTTTTTGTATTTTAACTCATCTTATGTTACAGGTTCAATAATTCAAAGGCATTTTCCCACAGAATTTGGTACACTACCCAGAATTACCATTATGGCTGGGGATCCAGGATTCGAACCTGGCCTCACGGATTCAGAGTCCGCTGTCCTACCGCTAGACTAATCCCCAACAAATTTGGTCCTGAACTTGTTTCAGGATAAATTCATTATAACTCAGTAATAACCGCCACAACAAGTTGAGTCAGCTATACCTCTCTTGCTATACTTTAGCAGGAGTCTGAGATGCAGAATTGGGAAGACTGTGAAAAATCTTTAGGTGTATCTTTTGCCAACAAGTCCTTGCTGAAACAAGCTCTCACCCATAGTTCCTACATCAATGAAAATCCCGATTTTGTTTTGCTCGGCAACGAAAGATTGGAATTTTTGGGTGATGCTATCCTTGACTTTATAGTAGCGGAAAAACTATATAAAGAGTTCCCGGAGCTGCCTGAAGGAAAGTTGACTGCTATTCGTGCTTCTTTGGTTTGTCGTGATGCTTTAACCGAAGTGGCTTCTTCACTTGGACTTGGTGACTATCTCCTGCTAGGACGAGGAGAAGAGGCAAGCAAAGGAAGAACAAAACCAAGCAACTTGGCCAACGCCATGGAAGCGGTAATCGGAGCCATATACCTTGATCAAGGACTGGTTAAAGCAAAGAAATTTGTTTTGAGCCGGCTTAGGCCAAGGCTGAGGAAAATAAAGGCGGGAAAAATAACGCTGAATTATAAAGCTTTGTTGCAAGAATTTGTTCAAAGAAAAAAGACATTGACCCCAGTTTATCGCTTAGTAGAAATTACAGGTCCTGGCCATGAGAAACAATTTACCGCTGAAGTGATGGTAGAAGGTGAGGTATTAGGTAAAGGCACAGGCAAGAACAAAAAATCTGCTGAAATGGAGGCAGCACATTCTGCCTGGGAAGAATTATGGAGAAAGGAGTCCCTCCCAACACCTACCCTTATCTGATGAGGGACAAAAACAGGGTGACCCTCGCGCCCCTCGACAGATAAAGGGTGGGGAGGATGAGGGCCCTGACGAGGAGGCCCTCCCCTCAACCCCCCTTATTTGGCAAGGGACGCGAGGGACGTGAGGTGCAGCTATGGGTAAACGAGATTACAGATGGAGAGAGTCAAAGAAACCGAAGAAAGGCGAAAAGAAAACAAAGCCACTTTCAGAACTCATGCCGCAAGTAGATGTAGAAGTGATTAAGAGGAAGAAAAAAGCCAGCGCCGAGGAAACTGAAGAATAGATATGGCGGCAAGTTGCCTGAAACTCTACTACACTGGAGAACAGACTCTAATGAAACAGGCGCATCTTTCCGTTCGAATATATGGTCATGTGCAAGGTGTCTTTTTCCGTTACTTTGCTCAGGATATAGCGCGAAGATTGGGGCTAAAGGGTTACGTGCGCAACCTATCCAACGGCGATGCCGTGGAAGTGGAAGCTGAGGGAAACAAGCAACAGCTGGAGAAGTTAGTGGAACAACTCAAAATAGGACCGCCAGCAGCTCGGGTCAAGAAGGTGGAAACAAATTGGTCAGATTATACCGGGCAGTTCGACGAGTTTAGAATAAGATATTGAGTCACCAAGGCAAATCCCAAACGATATAGAAAATTAAAAATTAAAGGTCAAAAGTCAAAATGACAACTCAAAATGCAAATTTTTAACCTTTGCTTTGTCATTTTGCATTTTTATTTTTGCTTTTTGCATTTCAAAGAGTTTGTTTAGAGTTTAAAAATTCAGTCTTTATCCTCGAGACGGTTTTGTCCCTCGGCAATAAGTTTCAAATGTTCAGTCTCAATTCGACCCTGAATCAAGTTCAGGGCTTCCAGGTCAACTTCATACGGTTCGCCAATCAAGATTTTGCCACATTCTTCTGCCTTCCCTTTCTTTGGGTCATCGGAATAGAAGAATTTCTGGTGAGCCTCGATGATGCCCAGATCAAAAGGTAAGGTAAAGTGGAGATCAGCAAGCACCTTTTCTATTCCCAATTCATATAAGCTTCCCCATCCCCCCGAACTATCCCTCTGATATTTGCTTACAGGTAGCAAGCTCAAGAGATTCGCGATAGTAAAACGACCAGTATTGCCACATATTCTAAAGGGGGTAACACTGATGAGAAAATCGCTGCGTAACACTATATTAGGAATCCAGAAGCTCTCCACAGCATAGAACTTAGTTAAAGGATTCTCCACTTCAACGAAGATCGAATCTCTGATATCAAGCATAAGCACGCGACGGAAGTTGTACTCTAGAGCTCGATAGACCGGGTAGATTGATTCTCCGCTCGGCGTTCCATCAGCAATAAGGATATCAGCATTACTGACTTTCCTGATACCCTCGATAATGGTGCTCAAAATCTGGGGGCTTGTAGTTACAGGATAAGGGAAAGGATAGCCAGCAAATGGCTTTACTAAAACACGTCTGGCCCAAGATAGTTGCCGTGGGGGCGTAAATACAAATTCAGAGGCATTAACAATCATCTTACAAAGATGGTTTAAGAACCACGATTTCAGCCGTGGCTGGAAGTTCTCCCACCTTAAATTCTACCTCGCTGGAGTCCCACTTCTTGACTTTTTTCTTGCCCTTAAGGAAATCATCAACGCCAGCTATAGGATAGGCACATTTAGGTGTCTTAAAGTGCATGGGAATTATTACTTTTGGTGCTAGCTGCTCGTATACTTGACTGGCTTCACCGGCGTCAATAGTGTAAAAGCCGCCCACGGGGATAAACAGAATATCCATACTCCCAATTTCACTAACCTGCCTCGGGCTAAGCACATGTCCTAAATCGCCCAAATGACAAAGTTTTATGTCATCCAAAGTAAAGCAAAACACAGTATTAGTCCCCCTCTGCTTACCTTGTGAAGCGTCATGATAGGTAGCTACACCTTTAAACTGAATCCCTTTAGCCGTTTTTATACCACTATCTTTTACTACCTCTGGCTTTCCCCGTACAGCAGAAAAGTTGTTGTGGTCACCATGAGCGTGGCTTACCAAAACAACATCACCACTTTCCTCGATAGGAGAATAGTTTATACCTCCTCCTACAGTATAAGGATCAGTAATTATCCTTATCCCGTCTTTAGACGTAATTAAAAAACAGGCATGACCAAGCCATTTTACCTTCATGACAACCTCCTACTAAGTACCCTGAATCAAGTTCAGGGCTAAATTCCAAGCCCCATCCTGAATTAAGTTCAGGACTAAACTTTAAGGAATTAGGATTTAGTGCTTAAAATTTTCGCCAGCTCTACCAGGGTTTTGACACCAACTCCAGTAGCTCCTTTAATAATATAGCCGCTTTCTTTTTCACTAGAGGCTGTGCCGGCTATATCAATATGAACCCAGGGAACATCACCAACGAATTCCGAGAGAAAGAGAGCTGCGGTAATAGCCCCACCATATCTATCGCCGGTATTCTTAATATCAGCGATTTGACTTTTGTTCATCTCTTTATATTCCTCGGGCATGGGCATCTGCCATAATTTCTCTCCGGCTTTGCTGGCAACCTGGAGAACTTTATCCATTAGCTCTTGATTATTGGAAAAAGCACCGCTATATCCTGTTCCCAATGCTATGCGGCAGGCTCCGGTTAAGGTAGCCAGGTCTATCAAAGGAGACAAGCCTTCTTTTACTGCATAGCTTAAAGCGTCAGCCAGGATAAGCCTTCCTTCAGCGTCGGTACTTATCACTTCTATGGTTTTGCCATTCAGGGCTTTTATTATGTCCCCGGGTTTCAGAGCTGTACCACTGGGCAGGTTCTCGGTAGCAGGAATGACAGCGGTAACATTGATCTTAGGTTTCAACTGAGCAATAGCCTTTATCGCCGCCATAGCTGCAGCACCACCCGCCATATCGTCCTTCATTTCACTCAGTCCTTCAGATGGCTTGATGGAAATACCGCCGGAATCGAAAGTTATACCTTTGCCGAGAAAACCAATTGTACTCTTAGATTCTTTATCTCCACTATACCCAAGAGTTATTAGTTTCGGTGGCTCATTGCTTCCTCTGGCTACCGCTAGAAGTGCTCCCATACCCATAGACTCCATATCCTGGGAATCAAAAACTCTAAATTCCAAGTTATGTTTTTCACATATTTCCCGGGCAATATCAGCCATTCTGCCAGGCGTCATATAATTAGCTGGTTCGTTGATCATATCCCGAGCGAGAATGGTAGCTTCTGCCATTATCTTTCCCTCATGAACAGCTTGTTCCAGCCCTGAACTTGATTCAGGGTTACCTTCATCTTTTTCTACAATCAGCAATTCCTTAATATCCTCATATTCAGGTTTTTTATACTTCTGGAAAGTATAAAGACCGAGGAGACTACCCTCTGTTATTGCCTGGCTGGCAGCTTCAGGAGTAATGCCACCAACCCCAGCGCCATGAAGTATTGTAGCCACCTTACAGCAATTCAATTTTCGTAAGGAACGGCAAAAATCTCCGGCTACTCGGCGGGCTTTGTCCAGGTCGAAGTTCTGGCGCTTACCCAATCCAGCAACAGCCACTATCCTTGCCGGCAATTTCCCCAGAGTATGAATAATGCCAACTTCGCCCAACTTGCCCTTGATTTCACCCCGCTTAACAAGCAAACCAACGGCGCCGTCTAAAGCTTTGTCCACAATAGCAGTGGCGCCACCGATTTCCTCCACCCCCTCAAAAAGGTTTACCACAATGGCATCAGCTTCAACCTGAGTTATATTGCCGGCAATAACTTTAATTTCCAAGCTAACCTCTTCCCTGAACTTGCTTCAGGGCTACACAGAGTTTGCTGATTCCAATTTTACTCCGCCGACAACAGAAATTGAAGAGGTTGTGAAAGAAAAACGGACTTCCAAGGGCAAACAGGTTCTAAGATTAGGTTATCAGCTATTTATAACCTTACTAACAGCAATATAGAACTTTTGCCACTCTCCTAACTTCGTATCCAAAATTTCACGCCCTCTCTCAGTCAACTCGTAGCAGCGCCGTCTTTGTTTTTGAGGCACTTGCTGCCACGAGCTTAGTACCAGCCCATCTTTCTCCAAACGGCGCAATGCCGAATATATCGTGCTCGCCTTAAATTTAAGGTAGCCTTGACTCCTTTTCTCCAGCTCCTTAATAATGTGGTAGCCATACATGGGTAGCTCAGCAATAAGAAAGAGCAATAAAGGCTCCACTGTTCCCCGGAGTAACTCACGAAGATAGTATTGAACCATCATTCTAAATTATATCACCTTAGACTGATTAAATCGCACTATCAAAATTTTCCTGGCAAAATTTCTTGTAATTGTTCCTCTTTGTAATCGCTCTTCCCTGGCCGAAAGGAGTTAAAAAGGAAATTTTACGAGAACTTAAGCAGGATGTTATAATACCATCATAGATGGCAAAGCGAGTTAAATATATTCTTACTGTCCTTGTATTGGTAAGCTTAATTCTGGGGGTTCTTGGCTGTTCTTTATTCTTACCGTCGTCACCAACTACCACACCGGCTCCACCAAATAGTCCAGGACAGCATGCCAACCCCGGGTGGACATTTCCCCAAGGGACTACTACTGCTCCTCTGCCTGATTTGCCCTCTGTGATCGACAAGGTAATGCCTTCGGTAATTGCTATAAACACGGAGATGGCTGTCTCCAGCCTCTTCGGTCAATACACCCAATCTGCTGCTGGCTCAGGTGTAATCATTGATGCTGCTAACGGATATGTGGTGACCAATAATCATGTAGTAGAAAATGCTCGAAGTGTACAAGTGGAACTCTACGATGGTAAAACTTTCCCGGCCACAATAGTGGGCACTGATACCTTAACTGATTTGGCAGTGCTCAAGATAGATGCCACAAATCTACCCTATGCCCCGTGGGGAGACTCATCTCAGCTTCGCCTGGGTTATTGGGTAATAGCCATTGGCAACGCTCTGGGGGAAGGAATCTCAGCGTCTGAGGGTATTGTCAGTCGCCTGGATGTCTCAGTGACTGTCGAGGGAAATACTCTTCGTGGTCTAATTCAGACTACCGCACCTATCAATCCAGGTAATAGTGGTGGTCCACTGGTGGATATGGCTGGTGAAGTTATCGGTATCACTAGCGCCAAGATAGCCACAGTAGGTGTTGAAGGAATGGGCTATGCCATAAGCAGCAACAGTGCCAAGCCGATTATTGAAGACCTAATTCACGGACGTCACATTACTCACCCCTGGCTAGGAGTAAGTCTTTATTCTGTAGATGCTTTTGTGGCGGCAGCAAACGGGCTTTCTGTTAACAGAGGAGCACTTATTGTGGATGTAATTGAGGGTAGCCCGGCTGATACTGCTGGACTAAAAAGGGCAGACGTCATAATTCACTTTAAAGACAAAGATATAGTCACTGCTGATGACCTCATCGAGGCAATCCAGAATTGCCAAATTGGCGAGACAGTAGAAATAACTTTTGTGCGGGAGAAAGATACCAAAATAAGTAGAGCTACGATACAGGATAGGCCTACCTAAAAAAATCAAAAGTCAAAGATAAAAAATCAAAAATTTTGCATTTTGCTCTGTATCTTTGCATTTTGCATTTTAATCTTTGATATTGCCAGAAGAATTTCATTACCCGAGATATAATGTTTTTCACTGTAAGCACCATCGGGAGGAGGTGCGTCAAGAAGTTCCCAAGACAAAGTTTCTTGCTTAATATAATCAGCAAAATTTAGCACTACTTGCTTGACTTGCTCCCCTGTCTGATAATAAGTAATGATGTAGTCAGCAACATCAAAGCCAGCAGCACGGCGCATATTTTGCAGACGACGCACAATCTCCCTGCTCATTCCTTCGCAAAGCATTTCAGGAGTCAGTTGGGTATTCAGTGCCACTTGGTATTTAGCGTCACCAGCGACACTATAGCCTGGCATGGAAGAAGTCCTGAGCCCAAAGTCCGAAGTCCGAAGACATAGGACAATTGAGATCTCTTTAATGTTTACCTCGGCTAATATATCATTGGTTAATCTATTCAAAGCTTTTTCTTCCTCTTCAGATTCCACTTTAACCACCATACTTGATAGAGGCTGACGCACCTTAATCCCTGCCTTGGCTCGTGCCGCCCTGCCCAAGCTGGATATTTTCATAGCTAATTCAACGTCTCTGTTCAGTTCATCATCAATCTTAGCTTCATCAGCTACAGGAAAATCAGTCAGATGGACACTTTCTTTCGCTCCGGGGTCAATGGAACGTACCAGGTTTTGATATATTGCCTCAGCGATAAAGGGAGTCAATGGTGCTAGAAGCCGTGACAATGTGACCAAACAGTAATACAAAGTGGAATACGCTGCTAATTTGTCGCCATCGTTCTCACTTTTCCAGAATCGTCGTCGGCTCCTTCTTATGTACCAGTTGGAAAGATCATCAACAAACTTTTCAATCTGGCGTGCTGCTGAAGTTGGGTTATAGTTATCCAGCGCTTTTGTTACCTCGAATGTGAGCCGGTTAAGTTGTGAAATAATCCAGCTATCGAGCAAACTTGTTGACTGAGACTCTTCATCTTGCGAAGACCGAGGTGTAAAGCAATCAATATTGGCATAAAGAGTAAAAAAGGAATAAGAATTCCATAAAGTCGCTAGAAACTTCTTCATGGTCTCGAGAACCATCTCAGTGGAGAAACGATGGTTCTCTTCTGGTGTGGCGGAGACTAACATATACCAGCGTAGGGCATCGGCACCATAACTATTAATCACCGTCTCCGGGTCAACAACATTACCTCTCGATTTGCTCATCTTTTCACCTTGGGCATCAAGAACATGTCCCAAACAAAGGACATTCTTAAAGCAAGGTTCATTAAAGAGCAAAGTAGCTATAGCATGCAAGCTATAGAACCACCCTCGAGTTTGGTCAATAGCTTCGCAAATGAAATCGGCAGGGAAGTTTTCTTTGAATTTATCTTCGTTTTCAAAAGGATAATGCCACTGAGCTATGGGCATAGCTCCAGAATCAAACCAGCAGTCAATTACTTCGGGAACACGTCTCATTTCACCGCCACATTTAGAGCAGGAAAAAAAGACCTTATCTATGTAAGGACGGTGCAAATCCAGAGGGGTTTCTAAACCCTGGAGATTTGCTTTCCTTTTCAATTCATCAACGCTACCAATACATTCACAGTTAGCACAGGAAGAGCAACGCCAGATATTGAGCGGAGTTCCCCAATAACGTTCCCGGGAGAAGGCCCAATCAACGTTATTCTCCAACCAATCGCCGAAACGACCGTACTTGATATAATCAGGATGCCAGTTGATCTCGGCATTCCCTGAGATAAGTCTATCTTTTACCGCCGTCGTTTTGATATACCATGACCTTTTGGCATAGTAGAGAAGAGGCGAATCACAGCGCCAACAAAAAGGATAAGTATGAATAATCTTCTCACTGCGATAAAGTAACTTTCGCAATTTGAGGTCTTCCAGAATAAGAGGGTCAGCATCTTTAACGAATTTGGCAGCAAAGGAATAGCTGCCGCTGATCTTCCCCTCCAGGTCCACAGGTTGAACGAAATCAAGTCCCTTCTCCATTCCAATATTAAAATCTACCTCCCCGAAAGCAGGAGCAATATGAACTATTCCTGTACCTTCTTCCAAAGAAACGAAATCTGCGCCAATCACAGGGTAGGTTAAGCTTTCCTCCGGCTTCTGTGGATTCAACGATGGTAAGCTCAGACGCAGCACGTCGAAATTATGAGGATTGAATAAAGGCTCGTAACGAAGACTTGTCAGCGTTTCCCCGGAAACAATACCGGCTTCGGTATAGTCTTGCAGTTTAATTCTGTCTATTATGGTTCTGGCTAGAATAAGGTAGTCCTGAGGGCAAGCCATAAGGCTATACTCGGCTTGGGGAGCTACTGCCAGAGCAGTATTCCCAGGCAATGTCCATGGCGTAGTTGTCCAAGCGAGAAGATATGTCGGTAGGCCAGGATCGGCGCCAAATTGACACGAAGTGTCATTCCGAGCGTAGCGAGGAATCTCAATGGGATTGCCACGCCCCGACAAGTCGGGGCTCGCAATGACAGGGGGGACCACTTTAAACTTTATGTAAACTGATGGATCTTCTGCGTCTGCGTAGCCCAGGGCTACTTCATGAGAGCTAAGAGAAGTACCACATCTGGGACAATGTGGTGTTACTTTATAGCCTTGATAAACCAGGCCCTTATTCCACAGCTCTTTTATTATCCACCAGCAAGATTCAATATAATCATTATCCATGGTTATATAAGGCTGCTCAATATCCAGCCAGTAACCGATACGTCGGGTCATTGCCTCCCACTCCCCAATATAGCCCAGGGCACTTTGACGGCAACGCTCATTGAATTGAGTTACCCCATAATCCTCAATTTGAGTCTTACTGATGAAACCAAGTGAGTGTTCCACCTCTAACTCCACTGGCAACCCATGGGTATCCCATCCCGCCTTGCGTGGCACATAGTAACCTTTCATCGTCCTGTAGCGACAGATAACATCCTTAAATAGCCGCGACAATACATGATGAACTCCAGGACTTCCATTAGCTGTAGGTGGACCCTCATAAAATACGAAGTGGGGTGCCCCTTTCCTTGCCGCAACACTCCGGGGAAAAATCATATGCTCCTCCCAGAAACGAAGGATGCTCTCTTCTAACTGAGGAAAAATTATTTTGCTATCTACCTTCTGAAACATTGATTAGCTAAGCTTTCGGCGAAATAACTATCTTCCTGTTCTCACCATCACCAATACTTTGAGTTGTTACATCAGGATGGTCTGCCAAAGCTAAATGAATAATACGGCGTTCGTCGGGCGGCATCGGTTCCAAGCTGATAGCACACTTTCTCAATTTAACTTGCTCGGCCAGGTGCAGAGCTAACCTTTGCAAAGATTCACGGCGGCGCCTCTTATAGCCAGCAACGTCAACATTTAAGGGTAACCATGACTTTAGTCGTCCCGCTACTATCAGCCTAGTAATATATTCCAGCGCGGCCAGAGTTTGACCTTGGCGACCAATCAAAATACCCAAATCTTGTCCCTCAATATCTAACACGGCGGGTAAACCAGGGGACGAAACCTTGACTTTGCCCTCTATTCCCATGAATTTCAGTAATGTATCTAAAACTTCCGTGGCTATCTCAATTGCATCCTTAGACATGTGTCGAAGTCAAAAATCAAACATCAAAAATCAAAATGACAGGTCAAAAATGAAAATTATTTTTGCTTTTTGCATTTTAAGTTTTGATTTTCTTTGTTGGCTGGCTTGCCGGACGAATCCTGAGATAACCCCAGCCCATTGTCTTATATTGTATGACAATGCCGATAATATTGGAAACAGCCCAAAAGAGAGCTAGCCCACTGGGGAACGTTAAAGTAAACAAGGCAAACATAAGAGGCATCATCAGCAACATCATGCTATTCATGGACTGTTGCTTAGGGTCAAGAGTAGGTGCTGTGGTCATCTTTTGCTGTACCCACATTGTGGCACCAACTATGATAGCTAGCAGTAACGTAGTATCAGGGCGTCCTAAATCAAGCCAGAGGAAATGGCTACTTACAGGAATGGCCTGACTTACTACTGACCAGGAATAAAGATGGTGAGCCAAATTGAGTAAATTCTCTGGCGTAGTAGCTAAAGCTCTCATAATGCTCTGATAAAGTGCAATCCACACGGGGAACTGAATCAACATAGGCCACATACAGCCAAGTGGACTTATCCTTGCCTCTTTATAAAGCTTCATCATCTCTTGTTGTAGTTTCTCTTTGTTTTTACCATATTTCTTCTGTAATTCTTGCATCTTGGGCTGCATTTCCTGCATAGCTTTAGTAGACTTAGTTTGTCTTGAAGTGAGAGGAAAGAGTATTAAACGGACAACAACCGTAAGACTGATAATAGCTAGCCCAAAACTATGAAATAAGGGATCACTCAGTGCAATCAAGATATTAAGCATCGGGTCAAGAATGATTAAATTCCACAACTCCGCCATGATTATGATTCCCCTTTAGTATTCAAGGGAAGTCTCCAACTTATCCACCCTTTCTCAATATCCAGAGCATATAAACAGTTATCCTGAGCACGAACATAGATTGTGCTATCCTGGACACAAAGAGACCCCCGAATCAACGCATCAATAGGTACAGTTTTTGCGGGCATCATTACTTTATTCTCGGGCTCAGAGTGAGTGTCAAAAACGTATATATCACCTGACTCACTAGCCACTATCAGCAAGTCACCATCCCAAACAGGTGAGGAGACTATGGGACTACCGGTATCAAACTCCCACTCCAAGTCCCCTGTTTTCGCATTGATAGCATATATTTTGCCATCAAGGCAGCCGGCATAAACAATCCCATCTTTGACTACAGGGGTAGCCCAGAACCACTCGCCCCCGCAAAACCTCCATATGGGTTCGCTCTCGCCTATTTTTATGGCATAGAGATTATTATCGAAGGCACCTACAAATATGGTGTCTTGATAAATTACCGGGGAGGAGACAAACCCAACATTTGCCTTAAAAGTCCAGGGCAATAAACTGAGGTCCTTAGTTGATAAGGAATAAATATAACCCTCAAAGGTGCTCACATAAATCGTATCACCTTCAATTGCCGGAGTTATCCATAACTTTTCGCCCAAGGGTTCAGAGCTCCATTTAAGTTCGCCATAAGTGGCATCCAAAGCATGGACTTTGCCATCAGAGCTGCTGACGTAAATGGTATCACCAGCGACTACTGGACTAGCTACGATGGCCCCCATATAACCTTCTTTAGGATAAACCCATCTCTCACGACCGGTAATTATATTTAGAGCATATACTCTGCCACTGTACGCGGCAACATAGCACAAATCTTGAAAAACAGCCGGTGTGCCGTATATAGGAGTTGGCCTAGATGTCTGACTACACGACATACCTGTAGAGGGCATGGATATTGCATAAGACCACTCTAACTCCCGCGCCGTCGCATTAACTGCAATAACTTTGCCATCAATTGAGCCCGTATAAAGAACATCATCGTGCAAGGCAATACCTGCCCACCCTTGCGCCGCCTGAGTACCGCCGGGCATACAGGAAGCAAAACTGAAAATCAAAATGCAAAAGGCAAAAGTCAAAAGTAATTTTGATTTTTGATTTTTGATTTTTGTAAATGCCTTTATGTGCTTCACTTCATTTTCTCTACTTAAAACTAAGGCACCGGGTCATAACCACCTTTAGAGAAGGGATTACAGCGGGCTAATCGTTTGAATGTCAGCCAACTGCCTTTAATAAATCCATATTTACTAATTACTTCCAAAGCGTAATGGGAACAAGTAGGTTGAAAACAGCAAGAATGAGGTGTTACCTCAGATACCGTAGTCTGATATAACCTAATTAAATCGAGAATTAGCTGTTTCATTATTACCTTCTAGTAATTGCGACTGAGTCAGCAATCTAGTTACTACTTTCTCCAGTTGATGATAACCAGCAGCAACAGCTACAGGACGAACAATAAAGATGATATCCCATCCCGACTTTATTGATTGCAACCTAGTTATTTCTCTTAAGATACGCTTCAAACGATTGCGTTGTACTGCCTTACCCACCCTCTTGGTCACAGAAAACCCGAATCGGCTAAAGCTCAAACTATTGGGTAGTGCCTTCATCACTAACAAACCATCTACCCAAGTTCTACCCTCTTGATAAACCAAATTATATTGTGCTCTGCGGGTTAAAGCTGTAGGACCCTTCATAAGGCAAAACTAAACTGGAGTCAAGCGCCAACGTCCTTTGAGTTGCCTTGCTTTGAGAACCCGCCTGCCTCCTCGTGTAGCCATTCTGGCACGAAAACCTAGCTTGCGCTTTCGAGGGATTCTCTTGGGTTGATAAGTACGTTTTGGCATCTAACTCCTACGAGATATTGATTGTGGTAGACCTACGCCACCTGTCTTCCAGATATGGCTGGAAGCATAAGGTAGCAGGGCAAGAAAACGAGCTCTCTTCATCGCTTGTGCCAAACTTCGTTGATGTTTAGCACAGGCTTTAGTTCTCTGGCGTGACTCAATTTTGCCACGGGTTGAGATGTACCGAGACAAGAGCAAGAAATCTTTATAATCTATCTTCACTTTCCTATCACAGAACGGACAAACTGCTGCCTTAGCAGCAAAATCCCCTCCCGGTCTTACCCGCGGTGCTCTATTTTCGTGCCTTAATATCTTTTTAGACTCATTCACATCTTCTCTCCTTCTGGTTGGTTAAAAGGTAAATCCCCAGGCTCAATCTCACCCTCCTCAGGAACAGAAACAGTAGCCCGCCTATCAAGAAAAAGCACCCGATTTGCCACTACTTCAACACTAACACGCTTCTGCCCATCTTGCCCTTCCCAATTGCGGGTACGTAATCTTCCTTCAACATAAACTCGTTTTCCTTTTGTCACAAATTGATTGCAACTCTCAGCTAATTTACGCCAAGCAATTACCCTGAACCATTCTGTTTCTTCCTTTGTCTCCCCATTGGAGTCGGTGTAGCGACGATTGGTAGCGACACTGAAAGAAGTGACAGGATTACCACCAGGCGTATATCTCATCTCAGGATCATTACCTACATTGCCAATGAGCATCACTTTATTTAAACTTGCCATCTCTCAATTCTCTATCTTCACAACGAGAAATCGTAAGACTCCTTCCCAACTCTTTATTTCTTTTTCAAGTTCCCTAACTAACTTGGGCTCCAAGTTGAACCGAGTCAGGAGATAGTTAGCTTCCATGAACTTTTTTAAGGGATAAGCTAATTTTTTCCTCCCCCACTTATTAGTTTCACCCACTGTTCCACCTTTGTCGCTAATGGATTTGTCTAGCTTTTCTATTGTCTTAGACACCCCTTCCTCATCAACGTCAGGACTTATTATAGTTACCAATTCATAATTACGCATCTCACCTACTCCAATTAAGCTTTCACAATGTTACTACACCATAAAAAAAATGGCAACAATAAGCCATTCAATAATTGGGTTAGGACTTACGCAGTTGGGACAAGAGTGTAGGCAGGATGAGCTAGATAAACCCGTATGGCCTCCCGAATAATTGACAGTTTTGCCTGATACCAACTGATCCCCGTTCGCAACTTGTGTACCTCCAAACGTAGAAATGCTCGCAGTGCATAATGGAAGTGATTTTTCTGTGCTACTGCCTTCCGCACCTGCGCCCGCTCAATCCCACAACATTGCTTGATCCCCCGATGATACACCTCAATATCCCAACCTTGTCCCTCTAATTCATCCCGTGTGGCTTCATCCATCTGAAGGTCATCAGTTGCCCAGTATTCCTCGTCCCCATTTTGGGAGGCTGTCCGAAACACCTTAATGAACCCGTATCCCTTCAGATGCACAATCCGTCCCTCTGGGAGAATCTCCACCTTTTTGATGGGAACATTACCTTTACCATCGGGATTAACTAAACGGTTGCTCTTCAGCCTGGTTAGCCAATGCCAGCCATAACCTCGAATCTTCTTCAAGTTCCCCAAACTGGCATACCAACTATCAAACAGCACGAACTTTGGCTGAAAGCCCCGCTCCTTAGCTTCCGCAAGCATGTCTTGGAAATGGTCATTTTTGTCCTTACCATCTTGGGCTTTAGCGTAGACTCGAAAGTCGCAGGGAATAAGGGCTTCCCTACCGGTCCAAAGAAGGGTCTGAAGGTTGATACCGCGCACCACTCGCTGGTGCTTACCACTCCAATGGTAGGTGACCAGTTCCATGTTCCGGGCGTAAGGCTTGTCCAAAGTGGTGTCATCCAACACCAGAAGCCCTTTTTCTCGATCGACCAGCCCTTTTGCCTCTTGCCACAACGCCTCCGTATTTGGCTGCTGTCTTTGCAACAGGCGGGTAAAGGCGTCATGAGCTGGTGCCTTCCCTTCGGGTTGGCACCGAGCAGCTTCTGTGCAAGTGAACGCCTTTTGGGCAGCAATAAGGAACTGAATGTAATCCAGATCATCACATTTAGGAGGGTTCATGTTTCAATCTCCTTACCTATATTATTTGACCTTTCCCTTGGTCTAGAAGATAATCATAGCGATTAGAGGTTTAGGCAATCAACTGCGTAACTTCTATGGTTGTAATTAATGGCTCCTTCATTTTAGCAGCAACAAAGCCACAGCTCAGCAATAACATGATAATAATCATAAAAGCCACAAAATAGCTGCCCGTCATATCGAAGATGAATCCAGCTATGTAAGGGGCAAAAGCGCCGACAAACTGGGCGATGGCGGAAGTAATCCCAATGAATTCCCCCAATGAACGCATGCCGAAGAAACGACCAAGAATGCCCACCTGGGCAGGAATCCTAATCCCATGACATATCCCGTAGAAAAAAACGAAGCAGTAAAGCATCCATGTAGCTTTCAAAAACAATAACCATACCAAGGATAATGCCATCCCAAAAAATGTCAAGGCCAGCGTCTTTCGCCAACCAATTTTGTCTGATATAAGACCAGATATAATGCGCCCGGGAACTGAGAATCCCCCCATAAGACCAAGGGCTGCTGCCGAGGCTGTTGCAGAAATGCCAACGTCTCCAGCATAGGGTACAAGGTGGACAGACAGAGTCTGGAAGGCCACAACTGCAACACAAAGAATAAGGGTTATACTTATGAAGGAAGGAGTAGCCACTACTTTACTTACCGCCCAGCCTTCGGTACTTACCGATTTCGGCATACTTTCTTCTCCTTCCGAAACTGTTCTTGCATCTATTGGACTTCGCTTGATGGCGAGTGATGATACAGTGATGATGATAAAAAAGATAATACCAACGTATAGAAAGGCATTCCTCCAGCCATAGCTAAGGATCAAATGATTGATCAGCGGCGCGAAGATCAGGGCCCCCACACCAACTCCGCAGGTAACTATTGCCAGTGCCAGACCTGCTCTCTGTCTTTTATAGAACCATCACTGGACGATGGAGGTTGGCACTGACCACGTAGCACCAGCCCCCAGCCCGGCAATCAAGAGAAAAATACGCAGTTCGTTAATGCTGTTAACCCGGCTACATAGAGAAATGCCAAGTCCGGCTGATAATGCACTGGCAAGAAGGATGGGGCGAGGATTGTATCTGTCGGCAAGCTTACCGGTAGAGATAACTGAGATAGCATAGCCAATCAGAAAAGCTGTATAACCTGATGAGGTTAAAGTCCGGCTCCAATCAAATTCACTCTCCAGCGGCTTAAAGAAAACGCCAAACGACCAAAAAGTTTCCCCGAGGGTAAGGGTCACAGCAAAGCAAGCGGCAACCACAAACCAGCCATAGAATATTGTTGTGTGCTTTACTTCTTTAGACAATGCCTTGGAAGCTCAGTACTTGTGAACACATTATTCAGCAATTGAAAATTCCTCTTGTTATTGTATCATAGCTTCATCGTAACAATCTAAAAATAATTCCTTTTACGCTTCGCTTAATTCTAGCGACACTTGCTGAATTAAGTACTCTTCGGTTTCCTAAATTATATATTTTAACTATAATTAGGAAGCTAAAGGAGGTAAGTAATGAGTTTATCTTTATTCAGTTTAGATAGTAGAGTGGCTCTTGTGACCGGGGCTGGCCGTGGAATTGGGAAGGCCATAGCATTAGGTTTAGCTGACGCTGGGGCTGATTTAGTGGTTGCTGCCCGAACCGCCAGTGACGTTAATGCTACTGCCAGTGAGATTGTTGCTAGAGGCCGAAAAGCTCTGGCTGTGCCCACAGATGTGCGTCTCGGCGATCAGGTAAATAAGCTGGTAGAGAAAACAATGGCTCAATTTAGCAGAATTGATATTCTGGTTAACAACGCTGGGGGCACTTTTGCCGTTCCCACAATGGAGTTAAGCGAAGGTGGCTGGGATGCCATTATTCGTGAAAATCTGAAGAGCGTTTTCCTATGCTCCAAGGCAGTAGCCAAGGTGATGATAGGGCAAAACGAAGGGAGCATCATTAATATAGCCTCGGTAGCCGGACTCAGAGGTTACACTATGAGTGCTGCTTACGGAGCAGCTAAGGCAGGAATTATTGAGTTCACTAAAACGTTATCCATAGACCTGGGACTGCATAATATACGGGTTAATTGCATTGCTCCCGGCTCCATAGCTACTGAAGGATGGCAGCAACTACAAAAGACTGAGCCAGAGCGAATGCAAGGAAGACTTGCCTTTATTCCATTGCGTCGCTTTGGAAATCCGGAAGATATTGTTGGCGCTGCCATTTATTTAGCCTCTGAAGCCTCTTCCTACGTAACTGGTCAGACTCTGGTTATTGACGGCGGCTGGATTACTAACTTAGGATGGAAGCAACAATAATACCATGCCACACTATTTTATTTGGACCATAGGCTGCCAGATGAACAAGGCAGAATCGCAAAGAATAGCCAGCTATTTAACCCGTGCTGGCTACCAGATTGGGATGGCACCTCAAAGTGCGGACCTAATTGTACTTAATACCTGCGTAGTAAGGCAAAGCGCTGAAGACAGGGTCCTGGGCACGCTGGGGCTACTGAAGGGGTTGAAAGAGAAACGCCCGAATCTCTCTATTCTAGTTACGGGGTGTTTCGTTGATTCTGATCTTGAAGTATTAAAGAAGCGATTTCCCCAGGTTGACCTTTTCTTTAAGCCCGGAGCTTACTCTGGGCTGATTGATTGGCTTCATAGAACGGGTATCTCCGTTGCCGAGCCGAGAATATGCCTTCTCACTCCCCTTTCACCTTGTGCCTTCGTCCCCATTATCCAGGGTTGCAATAATTTCTGCTCTTACTGCATCGTCCCACATAGAAGAGGCAGGGAGATAAGCCGCCCTGCGGAAGAAATAGTCTGCGAGGTAGAAGAGCTTGTCAGACGAGGCATCAAAGAAGTGACTTTACTGGGACAAAATGTTGATTCCTACGGGCACGACCCTGAACTTAATTCAGGGCTTAATTTGGCCGATTTGCTTACCAGGCTAAATGATGTTGACGGTTTGGTTAGAATCCGCTTTCTGACAAATCACCCCAGAGATATGACCCTGAACTTGCTTCAGGGGATGGCTTCTCTTTCCAAAGTTTGCCAGCATCTGGAGCTACCGGTCCAGGCAGGAGATGATGATATATTGAAAGCTATGAGGCGAGGGTACACTGGGGAGCAATATCGTGAACTTGTGCGCACTATCCGGAATTATGTCCCTGAAATATCTCTTAGCACTGATGTTATTGTTGGCTTTCCTGGGGAGAGAGAAGAGCAATTTGAACGCACTTTTTCGTTGCTAAAAGAAATCAGGTTTGATATTGTTCATGTGGCTGCTTATTCTCCTCGCCCCGGTACCATTGCCTGGCGGGAATACAAAGATAATATCCCATTAGAGGTTAAGAAAAAAAGACTCAATAAAATCGAGGAACTTCAAGCGAATATAGCTGCCGAGATAAATTCACAACTACAGGACAAAATTGTGGAGGTAATGGTGGAAGGAAAGAAAAGGGGGAAATGGTATGGACGCACCAGAAGCAATAAGTTAGTATTTTTTGAAGATGATGCTGATCGCCTTGGTCAATTAGTTGAAGTTAAGATTGAAAAAACCAGCCCCTGGGCACTACAAGGACAACTAATACCCTGAACTTGATTCAGGGTAAAAAGGAGGAAAAAATGGGAGAAGGATCGAGCACGATTTTTATGATTGTCTTTCTAGTATTAATTTTTGGCTTGATGTATTTCCTCACGATCAGACCCCAACGAAAGAGACAGAAGGAACATGAACAAGTAACAAAGGAATTGAAAAAAGGAGATAGGGTGATTACCAACAGCGGAATCTATGGACAGATCGAAAACATCGGCGAGAATAGTGTCGTTCTGAAGATAGAATCAGGAGCAACAATGAGGGTGGCTAGAAATAGTATACTTGGCAAGCAAGTTGAATAAGCTTGCCTAACTACAATACTGCCTGGGTTACAGGATATTACTGACTCGCTGGCGATTCCTTTATTTATTAAGGTAAGAGCAATAGCCGGCTATCATAGAATACCTGCAGCAGTTTGAAGGAAGACAGAGCCCTGAATTAAGTTCAGGGTAAAATATTTTCAACAAGGATCGAGAGCTATGCCAGAGGATTTCTATAATCTTGACAGACTTTTCCAGCCCAACTCTGTTGCTATTGTGGGAGCATCTTCAAACCCCGGCTCCTTTGGATACATCTTTACTCATTTCCTTATGGGCCACGGCTTTAAGGGCAGGATATATCCTGTGAACCTGACATTGGGCGAGGTTCTTGGTCTTAAGGCCTATCCCAATGTGACAGACATTCCCGAGTCAAACTTGGACTATGTTATCTGCTGTGTACCTGCCGAAGGAATCTTAACTCTTCTTGAAGATTGTAAATACAAAAATGTTAAGCTTATCCACCTCTTTACGGCGAGAATGAGTGAGACAGGAAGGGATAAAGAAACAAGGCTTGAATATGAAATCCTGGAAAAAGCTAGAAATCTCGGCATTAGAATTCTGGGTCCAAATTGTATGGGTATCTACAACCCCAAAATCGGACTCTCCTTTAACCACAACCTGCCAAAGGAAGGTGGACCTGTTGGAGGATTTTTCCAAAGTGGTGGAGGAGCAGGGGAATTTGTTCGCTACGCTGCTTTGAGAGGCGTGCGCTTCAGTAAAGTGATAAGCTATGGCAATGCTTTGGATATTAACGAAACTGAGTTACTATACTATTTTGCTCAGGATCCTGAAACAAAGATAATTGCTGCCTACATTGAGGGTGTTAAAGATGGGAGGAAGTTTATCCAGGCTTTATCATACGCCACAAAAAAGAAACCAGTTATAATCCTTAAGGGAGGAAGGGGAAGAGCCGGGGTAAAATTAGCATTGTCCCATACAGCATCACTGGCGGGCTCCCTTGAAGTTTGGAGAGCGATGTTAAAGCAACACGGTGCTACCCTGGTTTATAACTTTCAGGAGCTGATAGACCAAGTTGTAGCTTTTACCTTCCTACCTCCTGTCAGGGGAAGAAAGGTGGTTATTGCTGGAGGCGGAGGCGGGAAAAGTGTAGTCTCGGCTGATGTGTGGGAAGAGGAAGATTTCGAGGTGCCAGACCTATCCCTGAAGGTGAGAGAGAAACTTAAAGAGAAAGTTCCCCAGGTCTGGGATTGGCTCAGAAATCCCGTAGACGCCTCTATTCTTCAAAATGTACCTCTCTCAGCCATGAATTTGCTGCTGATGATTAGCCATGAAGACAAATTTGATGTTTTAGTTGCCAATATGACTCAAGATGACCCTTATCCCAAGGATATATGGCAGGAAACAAGAGCTAGAGACCTTTTAGATGGTGTTCTGGCAATTAAGAAGGAAGGCAAGCCTGTAGTGTGTGTTATTGAAACGGGTGAAATTGGCTTATCTGACATGGAGAGCTGGAGGTGGAGTGCTATTGCTGAGATGAGAAAACATATTGTCAGTGAAGGTGTACCCGTTTTCCCTTCGCCTGATAGGGCGGCAAGAGCAGTAAGAAGATTGGTAAATTACTGGGTTTGGAAGGAGCGCAAAAATGAGCTATGATTATATTATAGTGGGCAGTGGCATTGCTGGGCTCTACATTGCCTTACTGGCTATAAAACAAGGCAGTGTCCTTGTCCTAACTAAGGGCAGCATAGACGACTGCAATACCAAATACGCTCAAGGTGGCATTGCTGCTGCCGTAGGCAAAGATGACTCCCCTGAGCTTCATTTTAAGGATACTATAGCCGCCGGAGATGGTTTGTGCGATGCTGAGGCAGTGCATATTTTGACCGAAGAGGCTGCTGAGTGTATTGCTGACTTGATCAAATTTGGAGTCCCCTTTGATACCTTAAATGGTCAAATTACTTTGACTAGAGAAGCTGCTCATAGCGTCTCACGCGTTATCCATGCTGGTGGGGATGCCACCGGGGAGCATATTGAGGTTACTTTAAGTCGCCAGGCACGCTCCAACAAGGTCTTGGTCTTAGAGCATTGCTTGACTAGCCAAATCTTAATAGAAAATGGCAAGGTTAAGGGAGTAAGAGCTCTCGACTTAAGAACGGCTTCTATAGAAGAGTATGGTTGCCAATTTCTGATTCTGGCTACTGGTGGTGCCGGGCATTTGTTTAAATATACCACAAATTCCGATGTGGTTACTGGAGACGGCATAGCTTTGGCTTTTGAGGCTGGAGCAGAAATAACTGATATGGAATTTTTCCAGTTTCATCCTACTGTTCTCCGTTTACCCGGGGTAGCTCCCTTTCTTATCAGTGAAGCGGTAAGGGGGGAAGGTGCCATACTAAGGAATGTTGAAGGCTATCGCTTTATGCCCGATTACACCCCTGAGGCAGAGTTAGCAACAAGGGATGTAGTAGCCAGAAGCATCGTCTATGAAATGAAGAAAACAGGCAGCGACAGGGTTTTCCTGGATATGACCCATTTGCCTCCTCGATTAATTACTACTCGCTTCCCCCATATCTATCGTTTTTGTCTTGATCACGGTTTGGATATCACCAGAGGGCTTATTCCTGTAGCTCCAGCAGCTCACTATCTTATGGGCGGGGTTAAGACAAACAGTTGGGGTGAGACAAACATTTTAGGTCTGTTTGCCGCTGGCGAAGTCGCTTGCACCGGAGTGCATGGAGCTAATCGGCTGGCCTCGAATTCATTGCTGGAATCAATTGTTTTTGGCAAGCGGGTAGTGCAGAGAACTACTACCTCACGCCCCTTACCAAATAAGGTGGGAGGAGGGGAGGGCCTCCTCTTTAATCGTCCCTCGCCTCCCTCTCAATTTTATTCCCTTCCTGAGCGTAAATTCCTGCCACATGTGCCGCCACTTAATCTGCCCAATTTACAATCTCTTATGTGGGATAAGGTAGGTATCATTCGCTCTGGTGAAGGGCTTAAGGAGGCAGTAAATATTGTGGCAACGTGGCGTCCCTCGCCAGATAAGGGGAGAGGAGGGGAGGGCCTCCCCTTCCCGCAACCCAGTGACCGTCCTTCTTATGAACTAAAAAATTTAGTATTATGTGCCAGACTAATGATAGAGGCAGCTTTACTTCGCGAGGAAAGCCGCGGCGCCCACTTCCGCACCGATTTCCCCAAAGTAAGGCCTGAGTGGCAAAGGCATATAACTTTCAGGCACAATGTTAAACCAAGTTCATCCTGAATTAAGTTCAGGACAAAAAGTTGTTAACCATGCTTTAGCTGAAGACCTTTCCTGGGGTGATATCACCACTGAGGCTCTTATTCCTCATAATCAACATGGGAGGGCATGTCTCGTAGCCAAAGCTAGCGGTGTTCTGGCGGGTGTGGAGGTAGCTAAAGAAGTTTTTTTACGAGTTGACCCCGAACTTGGAGTAGAAGTCTTAATTCAAGATGGTAGTAAAGTTCAGCCGGAAGACATAATAGCCAGGGTACGCGGTCGAATTTCCAGCATTCTTAAAGCCGAGAGGACAGCTCTGAACTTCCTCCAGAGGCTAAGTGGCATTGCCTCAGAGACAAATCGCTATGTGGAAGCGGTTAAAGGATTGTCGGTGCGCATTATGGATACCAGAAAGACTACACCCGGCTTAAGGTTATTGGAAAAGTATGCCGTCAAAGTTGCTGGCGGCGAAAATCACCGCATGAATTTAGGTAATGGCATTCTTATTAAAGATAACCATCTAGCAGCTCTTCGCAGTCAGGGATTGAATATCAAGGAGATCGTAGCCAGGGCTCGGCAAAATGCGTCACCGCGGCTCAAAGTCGAGGTAGAGGTTGGGACAGTGCAAGAAGCTGTGGAAGCTGCTGAGGCTGGAGCGGACATCATTATGCTTGACAACATGAGCCTTGAGGACATGCGTATAGCAGTAAAATCTATTCATGGTCGTGCCTTAATTGAAGCCTCCGGAGGCATTACCCTAGATAGAGTTCGAGCTATAGCTGAGACTGGCGTTGATTTCATTTCGATAGGCGCCCTTACTCATTCAGCCAGAGCCTTAGATATCAGCCTGGAGCTTGGATAAACAAGAAAGGAGGAAAAGATGAAAACAGAGGAATTTTACACTTTCTGCCGCTTATGCTTTGACCGATGCAGCCTCAAGGCCACAGTTGAGGATGGAAAACTTCTCCACGTAGCAGCGGATAAGGAGAGTGGCCTTAAAAGCACTCCCTGTGCCAAAGGACTTGCACTTCCAGAAATTCTGAACCATCCTGATCGGCTCCAGTATCCCCAAAAACGGAAAGGAACAAGGGGTGATGGGATATGGGAGCGGATTTCTTGGGATGAAGCCCTGGACACCATTGCGAAAAAGTTGCAGGAAATAAAGAGGAAATTTGGCCCTGAGTCGGTTGCTTTTGGTTTGGGTGATCCTAAAGGGTTGGAGATTGCCTTCGTTCAGAGACTTGCCAGTGCATTCGGGACTCCCAATGTGGCTACACCAGGGCATCTATGTCATATACCCCGACAACTTGCCTCTACCTTTACCTTTGGTTCAGCCTGTATTGCTGATGAGGAATATCTACAGGGCTTGATAGTGATTTGGGGCTGTAACCTTTTCGGTACCCGCGGTAGTTATATGGATCCAAGGAGGTTTAATTCCGTTTTAGAAAATGGTGCCAAGCTAATAGTGATTGATCCCAGAAAAATAGAGATAGCTTCAAAGGCTAATCTTTGGATTAAACCTCGACCGGGAAGCGACGGCGCTCTGGCTATGGGGTTAATGAAAGTAATAATCGAAAAGGGGCTTTATGACCATGACTTTGTCGCCCGCTGGGCCCTTGGTTTTGAGCAATTAAAAGAGCATATTAAGAGCTTTGACCTTCAAGATGTAGAGAGGGCAACCTGGGTGCCTCAGGAGCAAATCGAAGAGGCAGCTAAACTATATGCCAGTATTAAACCTGCTACTATTCAGTGGGGGAATGCCTTGGATCATACCACAAATAGCTTTCAGACCTCCCGAGCGATTTCCATCCTGCGTACCATTACTGGGAATCTAGACATTCCTGGAGGTGAAGTATTCATAGCACCTCCTCCTGTAACCAGTCCTGGACGTTTTATGCTGCTCCGAGAATCCCCCAGAAAAATGGTGAAGCCAATTGGAAGCGAGTTCAAATTGGCAACAAGGTCTGGTTTTATCCCCCGACAATCGCTAGTGAAAGCCATCCTGGAAGAAAAGCCTTATCCTGTAAAGGCAGGATTATTCTTTGCCACCAACCCCCTTCTCACTTACCCTAATGCTACTGAAACCTACCAAGCTTTGATGAAGCTTGATTTCATTGTGGTAACAGACCTTTTCCTGACACCCACGGCGGCTATTGCTGATATGGTCCTTCCTGCTGCTGCTGTTTGTGAATATGATGAGATAGCTCCTTATCCGGCTGTTTATGGAGCTATCCTAGCTTACCCGAAACTCGTTGACCCGCCAGGAGAATGCTGGTCGGACATGCAAGTAGTAAATGAACTAGCTAAAAGGCTAGGGCTGAAACAATACTTCTGGGATACTGAAAGAGAGGCTCTGGATCTGATTCTCCAGCCTAGCGGTCTTTCCTTTGAGGAATTAAAGGAAAAGAGGCTGCTCAGAGGGGAAAAGGAATATCGACGATATGAGAAGAATGGCTTTAGAACCCCTTCCGGCAAGGTAGAGATATATTCTAGGCAGCTGGAGGATCTCGGTTATGATCCGTTGCCGTTTTATCAGGAGTTGTCTCGCTTTGACAAGCCAACGGTTGAATATCCCCTCTTATTAACCAGCGCTAAGGAGCAGCCTTTTGTTCATTCGGCACATCGGAACATTGCTAGCCTGCGAAGGATAAAAACTGAGCCAGTAGTGGAGTTGAACCCCGAGGTTGCCCACAAAGCTGGACTCAAACAAGGTGATTGGATTTATATCGAAACAAGATCGGGCAAGATAAAGCAAAAACTTTTGCTAGACGCTGAGCTTGACCCACGACTGGTGGTCGCTTCCTATGGTTGGTGGTTCCCAGAAGATTCGGGAAGCTTTTATCGTTGGAAAGAATCCAATCTTAATGTGCTTACCAGGAGTGACCCGCCCTATGAGCCTACTTTGGGCTCAGTTCAGTTGCGAGGTATCCCTTGCCGGGTATATGGGGCTTAGAGTGTTCGCAGGAGCTTTTTAACCCTGAAGTGAGTTTAGAACAGCTCTCAGTGGAAAGCTCGGGCTATAACCGAAGCTAGCGTGGGCCTTGTCTTAGTTGGTGTCCTCACCCATTCAGTCAAAGCCCTGGACATTAGCCTGAAGCTTGACGAAATTATTAGCTAGGCTAGCTTGCCTGCAATGTCCTGTGGGAATGGATATACGATTGAGTGAACTCGTGAATTGCCTGATG
>Ga0210049_1000982_pt1 | contig 25865 bp, 27 predicted proteins | sample CryGeyCG2014_300_2_FD_183964 | JGI IMG/M metagenome (GOLD analysis project Ga0210049, IMG submission 183964) | Groundwater microbial communities from aquifer - Crystal Geyser CG06_land_8/20/14_3.00 (SPAdes) (version 2) | ecosystem: Environmental > Aquatic > Deep subsurface > Groundwater | place... | reverse complement strand
GATTTAATTTTATTATCCCCACCATCTCCATAATTTTGCATATTTAATTTTATTATGCCCTATACTGTATACAGAATACTGAATACAATATACAGGCTACGCCAGGGTTTCCCTGGTTCTTTTTGTTTTCACCCAAATTACTCGTCTATTGGGATTTTTTAGATAATTGAAAAAAGCGTGAATAAAAGGAAAGACATAATAAGAAGCAATGATAGGAGCAATGAAGAACATAAACAAGCCCAAATCTATTAACTGATGATAAATGTCTTTTTTATTATGACCCGTAAAATTAATATCCTTCCAATAGTGGCGAAGTAAAAGAGACAGAAGAATGAAAGAAGGAATAGGAATCAGAACAACTACAAAGCTCAGTAAATCATTTAAAGGATTCCAAGGAATTACTACCATAGAAGAGAAACGATATAACACAAACGATGAGAAAATCATTTTAAATATTCTTAGGATAAACAAAGAAGTGGCTGCTAGAACCAAGGGATAATAGATAACCCAATCAACAGGCCCATGAATAGTTAAAGTAGCTATCATTTTTTTTATCCGCCATCTTTTTTCTTTATAAGAACCTCTCGCTATCGCTCGAGAACCTTTTTTCTCGCTTTGCTCGAAATTAAGATTTTTGTCTTTTAATTCAAGAAGTAATTTTTTAAGAATTTGCATTAACCCATAGCCCCAACGATATCTCTGGCGATAATAAGATTTAATCGTGGCTGGAGTTTGCTCAGTTGATGGATAAGGTAAGAAAACTGCCCATTGATTAAAATCCGCATATAATCTGACGCCAATTTCTGTATCTTCAGTCAAAATACTATTATCAAAACCTTCTCCATTTTCGATTAACTTACGATGAATAAACATATTAGTACCGCCGAGAAAAGGCATAAATAAAAGAATAAATGGTAAAACGTATTGATGAGAAAAACATTGACCTAAAGCAGCAATTTTACAGAAAGCGGAGAGGGACCAGAAATTACGTATTTGATAAACTGGTAATTGAAAAATTAATTTTTTGTTATCCAATAAATAATGTTTAGCAACGGCTAAGAATGAATCGGGATTAGACACGGCTTCAGCATCAAAAAAAGCGCAAAAATCTGTTTGCGGAGAAATGCTAGTCAGGGCATAATCCAAAGCTCTTCCTTTAGTTGAAGGCACCTCTTCACCAATACATTTTCCACCAATTTTGCCATCAAAATCATAAGGCACTTCAATAAAACTTAATTTTAACTCAGGAAATTGCATTTTAAATTTCTCTATCATTTGTTCCACTGCTTCTCTTGTTGTCATTTGACCAAGTTGCGCCCTTAGTCTTTCTTTTTCATCCACTATTACTTGGATTTGATATAAATTACGTGGATAATTAATCTCTGCCATTTTCAAAATAGTATTAGCAATTACTTCTGATTCATTCAAAGCTGGAATGAAAATAGTAAAAAATGGTAACTTCTGATTAGTCGCTAGCCTAATTTTTTCTAAATCACTTAAAGATATTTTTTCAACGTGTTTCCATTTTTTCGACGTCCAGAGAAAATAAAAAAACAGACGTAGAAAAAAAATGCCTAAGATTACGGCAATAATATAAGAAAAAATGCTACTCGGAATACTTAAAATAAAATGTAATACCCGAGAGCTAGACATTAATTGGGCGAAATAAGGTATCGCCATGCCGGAAGAGAACATAGTTTTAATTGATTACCTTTAATATGTCTTTGATATCTTCACTCACATAACCCTTAAATAAATGACTCACTGCCTCTTTTTCACAAGATGGCGTATTGGAATTAGCAACTAAAAAAACATTACAACCAAGTATGGCTGGTAAAGCTAAATCCAGTTCAAAAATATCACCTATTACTAAGGTTTGTTCTGGTTTTATAAGAGTTGTTTTCCAAATCTGATTGAGAACGTCAAAATATTTTTTTCTTCTGAGAAAAATAACTCTCTTCAAACCATTTATCATCATAGTTTCGGGAACGGCATCAAAACTGGAATCAATAAAATATTTTTGCGCTTCACCAAAAATCTTAATTTTTTCTTTGCCCTGAGGATTTAGTTTTTCTATTTTATTAATAACAGTGTCTGGCCTGGAATTAGTTACAATAAAAACAGGTATTTTAAAAATTAATTCCTCTAAAACTTCCTTTGCCCCTTTTTTAAAGGCAATGCCACTTTTTGAGTAATTTCGCTGATAAATCTGCTGAAGAATGTCATCTCTTTCATTTGTGTCCATTAAAACTCCTGCTTCATCTAAAAGAAATTTGGCTATAACTGTTGCTAATATATAGTCATCTGCATTTGGCGGAGCAACAATTTTCCCTTTATATTTCCAACCATATTTATTAGGATTTTGTAAGATTTCTCTTTCTGCCTTTCCCCATTCTTTATCTATATTTGTCTTGTTCAAGAGATTAGCGATGTCTTTTTTAAAATTAATTAAAAACGGTTTTGCTTCTTCATCTGCCAGTGTTAAAGTGCCATCAAAATCCAAAATTACTATTTTATTCTTCATTTAAGTTTATCTAGGGTCAATTTTTAAGCCATCACCAAACCTGCGAGGAATAATATGAATATGAGCGCGATGAGCAATACCAGATTGGGCTGCCTCGCCTTGATTGATTAGAAGATTATAACCATCGGCCTTTATTTCTTTTATATGTTTTTCTGCTAAATCACGAGCTATATTGCACATCTTTTGCCATTCTTGTTCAGGCATTTCTCCTGTATTAGAATAATGATTTTTAGAAAATACTACTAAATGCCCTATACTGATAGGATTAATTTCGAAGATAGCTAAAAAATTTTCATCTTCATAATATTTTTTAGCAGGAATTTCTCCTTTAGCAATTTTACAAAAAACACAATTTGGGTCTAACATGGTTTTAAATTTTAATTTATTAAGGTTGTTTCTTTTGTCATTGCGAGCGAGCCTTTAGGCGAGCGCGGCAATCTAATAGATTGCTTCGTCGCTACGCTCCTCGCAATGACACTATGGAACAAGGTTTATTGGTTTACCCTTCAAGTAGTCGTCTATATTGTCTATAGTTGTTGCCACAATGCTTTCTAATGCTTCTTCAGTATTAAAAGCGTTATGAGGGGTGATGATAACATTATCTAAATCAATAAAAATGTGATTGAGAAGAGTGGTTTTCAGTTTATCAGCATTAAGATTAACGACTTGCGATGTCGTTAATAATTCTTGTTCTTCTTTAATGTTCTCTTCTTCTTCCAGCACATCTAAAGCTGCTCCGGCAATTTTACCTGATTTTAAGGCCTGATACAGGGCTTCTGTTTCAATGACTCCGCCCCGGCTCGTATTAATAACATAAGCGCCTGATTTAATCAAATTAATATTATTTTTATTGAGGAGGTGATGAGTTTCTGAATTATAAGGCACATGTAAAGTAATAATATCTGAGTCAGCTAAAAGTTTTTCTAAGGATACATACTGAAAACTCAATTCTTGAGATAATTGCTCATTAGGATATTTATCATACGCCAGAACTTTCATTTCAAAACCATTAGCTATTTTTATTACATTCGTTCCAATCCTACCAGTGCCTATCACGCCAATAGTCTTATTAAAAAGTTCCCTTCCTTTTAATCCCTCTAAATTAAAACTGCCAGTTTCTCTAACTCGATGATAAGAATCATATATTTTTCTCACTAAACACAAAATCAATCCAAAAGTGAACTCAGCTACTGTATGTGAACCATAACTTGGCACATTGGCCACCAAAATTCCTTTTTCTTTGCAAGTATTGATATCAAGATGATCAAAACCAGTAGAACGCGTGGCAATCATTTTTAAATTCGGCAACTTTTCTATTACTTCTTTTGAAAACTGAGAATTAATAAAGCAAGAGATAATTTCATAATCTTTTAATTTTGAAATCTTATCCAAATTTAAAGCTTCTGGATATAAATCAATCATTTGTAAAAATTCGGGATATTTTTTTAACATTTCCTTTTCCCAATCAGTTGTTTCCAAAAACGCAATTTTATTCATAAATTTATTATTTTATAAGTTCGCTCTCATTTTTTCGCCTTCACAGGGGAGGAGCATGTTACACCTCTCCCTTTTTATCCCGCACCTTTAGAAGATAAATGCCAATGGCATATATTGATGAAATCAATTTTCTAAAGGTGCGGGATTTATTTTGGGTCTGCTAAAGCAGACCCTTTTTGGATCCCTCCCCTGAGGTCGGCTCAAAAACAAGAGCTCACTTATTGAAGGCGAGGATAGGTTGTTGAGAAAACCGTAGCGCAGGCCGAGCGGGCAAGGTGTCGCCGAAGGCGACGAGCGAGGCCGAGCTCGAGCGCAAATTCCTCGCTGGGGAATTTGATAGCGTGTTTTTGTGACAACATATCCGAGCCTTATTGATTAATAATTGATATAACCCTTCTGTATTTTACCATTCTTTCTTCTGGTTGAGGAGCGCCAGCTTTTAATCCCCAGGCGCCACTGGCAACAGTCAAATCAGCAATAAAATCATCTAAGGTTTCGGCGCTGCGATGGCTTATAATAATTTTTATTTGTTTTTGGTGAGCCAAAGCAATAGTTTTTAAAGTCTCGGTAATGGTTCCAATTTGCGTGGGTTTAATAATAATCCCAGAAATGGCTTTTTGTTCTGCGGCTTTGGCGAGTAATTTGGGATTGGTCACTGTTAAATCATCACCAATGATAATTGTTTTCCTGGAAAAAAGAGAAGTTATTTTTTGAAAATTCTCAAAATCATTTTCTTCAAAAGGGTCTTCCAAAGAACAAAGTTGATACTTTTTATTGAGTCCTTTATAAATTTCTAATAACTCTCCTGAAGAAAAATTTCTTGTTGGAAGTAACTCATAATCTTTAGTTTCTTTGTTATAAAACGAAGAAGCAGCCACATCTAAAGAAAAACCAATATCTTTTTCTAATTTTAACTCTTTTCTGATTTGAAAGAAAATCTCCAAAGGTTTCTCGTAATTGTTTTCCGGCCTGCCTGCGCAGACAGGTATTAATAATCCCCCTTCGTCGCCAAATTTATTAATTCCATATTCTTTAAGAAAGTATTCTTTTAAGCCAGCAAAAAATATCTCTGCTATTTCTAAAGAAACGCGAGGATTATCCATTTTAGGTACTATCAGATATTCTTGAATTTTGGGACCATAGGGAGCGTGCTGACCGCCATTGATTAAATTAAAAAGAAGATAAGGACTGGAAACTTTTTGCAAAGTGTTTTGTAATTCCGGTGCTATGGCTAATAATTCCTCTTTTAAATATTTAAAAAGTTCTAGACCTTCGAGTTTAGCAGCTAAACGAGCAAAAGTTTGGGAGAGAACTAGAGTAAGATTACCACCAAGATTTCTTTTATTGTTTGTAGCGTCTAATTTTAAAAGGAAATTATCAAAATCAATTAAAGATTCAAATTCTTGCTTTAAAATTACTGATTTTATTTTTTTAAAATTAGCGATGGCTTCGTGAGGATTAATTAAATAAGTTTCTCTTTCGCCTCGACTTTTACCTCGAGGAACACTAGAAAAAACCTCAAAAGATCCGCTTTTCATTATAGCTTCCAAGGTATCTTCTTGCCGTGAGTCTTTAATAATTCTTAACTTTATTTCTTCTATCTTAATCATTATTTTATTTTTGCGAGATGTAAAATAGTCTTTATTACTGCATCTGGAGATAAAGAAATGGATGGTATCCCTTGCCGAATCAAAAACTCAGCAAACTCCTTATACGAAGAAGGTGCATCACCACAAATTCCCACATATTTATTTCTTTTACGACAGATACGAATAATATCGGCAATCATCTTTTTTACAGCTTCATTATTTTCATTGGCAATGTGAGCTAAACCAGCGTTATCGCGATCAATTCCCATTATTAATTGTGTTAAATCATTGGAACCAATGCTCATACCATCAAAAATATCCAAAAATTCATTAATCAATAAAACATTGGAAGGAATTTCTGCCATCACATAAATTTTTGTTTCTTTGAGATATTTTTTAATAATATTAACCACTTTTTTTCCTTCTTCTGGAGTGCGGCAAAAAGGTACCATCACACTAATATTCTTTAAACCAAATTTCTCGATAGCCATTTTCATTGCTTGGCATTCCATCTCGAAAGCTGGTTGATAACGATGGTCATAATAACGCGAGGCTCCTCGCCAACCCAGCATAGGATTTTCCTCAAGTGGTTCGAATAAATCTCCGCCAATTAATTGTCGATATTCATTAGTTTTAAAATCCGAGAACCTGACGATCACTTCTTTAGGGTAAAAAGCAGCAGCTATCTGAGCAATACCTTCTGCTAATTCTTTGATGAAATATTCTTTCTTGTCTTTGTGTTCCACTGTCATTTGATCAATTTCTTTAAGAATATTATTTAATTTTGACTTTTGGATTGTAATTTTGAATTTTGATTTTTGACTTTTGAATTTTTTATAATGGTATAAAGCTAAAGGATGAATTCGAATTTTTTCGGCGAAAATGAATTCCATTCTGGCTAAACCAACCCCATCATTAGGTATTAGAGCTGTTTGGAAAGCAATTTCTGGAGCGCCGATATTGACTGAAATTTTTGTTTTTAAATGAGGAATTTTCTTTAATTCATATTTTTTCACCCGATAAGAAATTTTACCAAGGAAGATTTTCCCTTCAGCTCCAGAAGTGCAATCAATAGTGATTTCTTGGCCATTTTTTAAAACTTTGGTGGCTTTGCCAGTGCCGACAATACAAGGTATGCCTAATTCCCGAGAGATAATTGCAGCATGGCAGGTTTTTCCTCCTTCATTAGTAATAATGGCTGAAGCCAGAGGCATAGCTGTGGTCCAATCTGGATCTGTCATTCTCGTGACTAAAATTTCTCCTTTTTTAAATTGGGAAAGTTTATTAATGTTTTCAATAATATGTACCTTGCCAAAACCGATTTTATTGCCAATAGCAATACCGGTTAAAAGTGGTTTTTTCTTAGTTTGAACTTCATATTCTTGGTAAAATTTGGAAGTATCAAGTGAATGAACTGTTTCCGGCCTGGACTGCACAATAAAAAGTTCACCAGTTTTTCCATCTTTAGCCCATTCAATATCCTGAGGCGTCCATCTTTTGTTTTTTTGAGAATAATGGTCTTCAATGATTAATCCCCATTTTGCTAAAATCAAAATATCTTTATCATTAATGCAAAATCTTAACTGCTCTCTTTGAGAAACACCTGCTTCTTTGACTCCGCCATTTTTATTATAAATATATTTTTTAGTTTTTCTCCCCAAATCTTTTCTAATAATTGCCTCGTAACCCTCTTTTAAAGTAGGTTTAAAGACTAAAAACTCATCTGGAGTGATTTTACCCTTGACAATCATTTCTCCTAAACCAAAAATACCATTGATAACAACAATGTTCGGGAAACCTGTTTCAGTATCTAAAGTGAACATTACCCCAGCAGAACCGATATCAGACCTCACCATTTTTTGAATGCCTACTGATAAACCGACTTTCATATGCGCAAATCCTTTTTCTTCTCGATAGCTAATAGCTCTATCTAAAAATAGAGAAGAAAAACAATTTTTCACTGCTTTGAGTAATTCTGCCTCTCCAGTGATATTTAAATAAGTTTCATGCTGGCCAGCAAAACTTGCCGAAGGCAAATCTTCAGCTGTGGCCGAAGAACGAACAGCCACTGTAACATTTTCTTCTCCATATAATTGAGATAATTTTCTATAATTTTTGATAATCTCTGTTTCTAAATCCTTGAAAACAGAAGTTTTAAGTATGAGAGTTCTAATTTTTTTACCAACTGTTTGTAAATTCTTAATACTATGAAGATTCATTTGGGTTAGAGTTTTTTCTATCTCTTTTTGCATTTTGCCTTTTTTTAAGAAATCAAAATAAGCTTTAGCAGTAATGGCAAAACCATTGGGAATATTAATTCCTGCAGCTGTAAGATAGCGATACATCTCTCCTAAAGAAGCGTTTTTCCCTCCTACCAAAGGCACATCTTTAATCGTAATGTCTTTAAACCAGCGAATATACTTCATAGAGAAAATGATTTATGATTTTTTGAAAAATTTTATTAGTTTATCAAGAGACCAGGTATTGATGATGTCATTTTTTTCTGCCCAACCGCGACGAGCTTGAGCAATACCAAATCTCATAAACTGCAAATGATCGCGATGATGAGCATCAGTATTAATAACTAATTTTACTCCTTTTTGAATGGCTTTTCTAATATTAGTATCTTTTAAATCTAATCTTTCCGGAAAAGAATTAATCTCTAAAGCGGTTCCTGTTTCTCTCGCTACTTCTATGATTTTCTCAATATCTAATTGATACTCATCTCTTCTATTAATCAAACGACCAGTGGGATGAGAAATAATCTTTACATAAGGATTCCTCATCGCCTTTATCATTCTCTGGGTCATTTCTTCCCGAGCCATTTTCATACTCGAATGGATACCGGCAATCACATAATCTAATTGAGCTAAAATTTTATCATCAATATCTAAAGAGCCGTCATTTAAAATATTGGCTTCGCAACCATGGAGAATCTGTATTCTGCCTGCCCGCGCAGGCGGGTATTCTGTATTCTGTATTCTGGAATTTAATTTTTCTATTACTTTGTGTTGTTCAAGAAGTTGTTTTTCGTCTAAACCATTTTCTATCCGCAAAAACTTTGTATGGTCAGAAATGCCTAAATATTCGTAATTCATTTTCATCGCCGCCTCAGCCATTTCTTCAATAGAATTCTCCCCTCCATCCCAATCAGAATGGCAGTGTAAATCGCCTTTTATCTCATTATAACCAATTATTTTTGGTAGTTGATTAGGTTTACCCTGAGCTTGTCGAAGGGCAGTTTCGATTTCGCCAGTATTTTCTCTTAATTCTGGTTCAATATAAGGCAAACCAATAGTTTGATAAATCTCTTCCTCAGATACTCCAGCTATTCTTTTCCATTCAGTTTTAACTTTAATTATTTTTGATTTTTGATTTGTAATTTTGATTTTTGATTTTTGATTTTTGATTTTTTTAAACAAACCATATTCATTTAATTTCAAATTCTTCTCAATAGCGAGCTTTCTGGTTTTAATATTATGGTCTTTGGAACCAGTAAAATATTGTAAGGCTGAACCAAATTCATAATCATCAACCACTCTTAAATCAGCATCAATCTTTTTATCAAATCTAACTGATGATTTGGTCAAACCATAATCCCAAACTTTTATTATTCCGTCTAAATTCACAAAAGCATCCATTACTTTTTTGGCACCATTTTTTGTTCCTTTTCTAATGGTAGCCAATAAATCAATATCACCAATTGTTTCTTTCATCCGGCGCAAAGAACCAGCAACAGAAATTTTGTCAATCTCTTTAATCTTCTTTAATTGCCTAATGATATCTTCTGCTAAAAATAAAGCTTCGCTTAATAAAAATCTTCCTCGGGAACGTTTTAAAAAGGCAATGCTTTCTAAGATATTTTTTTCAGTTTTTTCTCCGAAATTTGGCAGCTTTCTTAGTTTTCCTTGTTGAGCGGCTTTTTCTAAATCTTCCAAATTAGTAATTTTCAGGTTTTTATACAAAGCGCTGATCATTTTTGGTCCAATACCTTCTACTTGAATCAGTTCTCCAATATTAACCGGCATTTTGCGATAATACTTTTCATATTCTTTGATCTTTCCAGTTTTTAAATACTCAATAATTTTTTTGGCAATATTTTCCCCCACTCCAGGAATTTTTTTCAAACCTTCTTCACCTTCTCTTTGAAAAATATCTTGAAGATCTTCGATTAAACCTTCCAAAGATAAACCTGCTTTCTCATAAGCTTGAGGTTTAAAAGGAATATTATCCATTTCTAAATAAATGGCTATTTGGTAGAAAATATTGGCAATTTCCTGATTTTGCATATCCCCAAGTTATCCACATTTTTAACTTGACATCTCCCCCCAGCTTGCTATAATGAGGGTGCTATCATCTGAAGGAGTTGATTGACGCAAGTCTTTCAGTTCTAACAGGTGGTAGCATTGCTACCATTTAGACGGATTAGAGGATTTCGGTCCTTTAGTTCAGACAGATGGTAGCATTTTTTTGTTCTCACACAAATAGGCTCAGATATGTTGTCACAAAAACACGCTATCGATTTTCCCTGCGAGGAAATCGCGCTCGAGCTCGGCCTCGCTCTCTCACTCGCTTCGCTCGTTCGAACCATGCCCGCTCGGCCTGCGCTACGGTTTTTGTTAACAACATATCCTCGCCTTTTTAAAGAGCTCACACTCTCTCTTGAGCGACATTATGGAGTTAAAACTTAAGAGCAAGTCTTTTCTTCTGCGAATGCTTCAGGGGAGGGGTCATTTATTTTATGGGTTCATTAATGAACCCATTTATTAAATAGGGAGAGGTGAGCGAGGCCCCGAGCAAGTGCTAAATGAGCAGAAGAAAAGATGAGCGATTTGTACGACTTTAATCTTTCAGTAATATTTCTGCTTCTTTTTTCAAACTAAGTAATCTTTTTTCTGGAATTCTTGCTTTCTTGGCGCATTTATTGATATCAATCGATAATAAATCCTGAGCTAACATTATTTGTTCTTGTCCACAAACATTTAATAAATCACCTTTTAAAGACGGCAGAATGGTTATGGGATAAAATTTATTTGATTCAATCACATATTCTAATCCCCTATCCATTGGATAACGCCAACCCAGCAAATCTATTTTCATGCATTCAGCATAACGAATGGCTTCACTGGTAAATTTAGTATTAGTAATTAGCATGGGTCTGATTTTCAATTTTTTCAAAGACGCTTTTTTAAAAAAATTACCAATATTTAAATCTAAATAACAGGCATAGGTAGCCATAGCAACTTTTAAATCAACCCTTGATCCTGGTAAAGAATGAAATTTACATTCGCCAATTAGTAATTGCTTATCTATTTTTGCTAACAAATCAATTTCATGAAAAACGCATTTTCCAGGCAGGTGTTGGTTTATTTGAACAGCAAAGCCTAATCTTTTAAAAACTTCACCAACATATTTTTCAAAGGGGAAGCCACTCGGTCCTAATTTTCTCATCGCTTCTTTTAAACTAAAACGCATGGCTCCTTTAGGAAAATCATGAAAGAGATATTCTTGAACTTTTTTAAAAATTTCCTTAGTGCGAATATTATTATAAGCTTCTTTCTCTATCTGAGAAGCAATATGTTTAGCTAAAGCTTTTTGCGCGCCAACACGCAAAGCGCTTTGATATACTTTTCGCCAAGAAAAAGGCTCTTTTTCTCCCAGATTATTAATAATGAATATTTTGGACATAACTTAAATAAATTTTTAATTTTTAATTTTTATGATACTTTCGTATTTCTTCTTCTGTCATGCCAAAATGATGGCCGATTTCATGCCAGAGGATCTCTTTAATTAACTGTTTGATATTTAAGAGATCATGATTAGCCATCCTTTCAATATTATTTTGAAAAAAAGTGATTTTATCAGGCGCCACTTTATTGTAATTATATCTTTTAATTTGGGGAACTCCTTCATACAAACCCAGAATGCAATTGCCAGAAGAATAACCTAATTGCTGTTTCTGGAATTCATCTGGCTCATCTTGCACTACAATCGCCACATTTTTCATTTTTTTCCTAAAATAATCAGGAAAGACTTCTAAAGCTTTGCTGATTATTTTTTCAAATTCTTCTTTAGTCATGCCAAAATTATTAAAATTTACTTCGCCTTTGGGCTCGTCTTCGCAAGGGAAATCATTATTTCTTCAAAAATATCCGGTGGAATAGGAATTGGATCACCAGGATTAGTTTTTCCAGGATATTTCCAAGCGCTAATAATTCTAATTGACTTTTGCCCTTTAGTCTTTTCTATAACGTACATGGTCCAAATCTCATAAGGATGTTTTTTAGAACCAGCAGTTTGCATAGAAGCCCAGGTTTCTGGAGCAATACCGGCTTCTATTCTCTCCGGATGCCTGATTAATCTTTTAATTCGACTGGCTGACAAACCATATTGCCTGAGCTTTTCTTGAGAATGCTTAGTCCAATAAAACAAACCGTCTTGATACTTAACTTGTTTCATGTCCCGCACCTTTTAACCACTGTGAAGGCTATTTTTAAGCCTTCTTTTTAATTGAGAATACACTTTACCAAAATATTTAAGATTTCGCTCTCTCTTTGCAGCATCCTCTCTATTATAATAGCCTTCGCAATAAACACAAATCCAAGGTTTATATCTCTTGGTAGAAAAATTTTTACCTAAATTATGCTCTTCTATTCTTTTTTTAAGATTATTAGTTCTTCCTATGTATAAAGAACCGTCCTCTACACTTTTTAAAATATATATCCAATACATAATAAGTGTTTGTGGTTAAAAGGTGCGGGATTCATGTTTAATTTCAAAACTGCACAATCTTTCTTCTTTTTCTTCTAATTCTTCAACTTTATCTATATTCTCGTGAAAGAAATTCTTTAAATAATCAATCATAAATTTAATACTGTCATCTAATCCTTCAATAACCAAAGTTACTGAACCATCTTTATTATTCCTGACCCAGCCATAAAGACCATACTTTTCTGCTACCACATTGGTAACATAACGAAAACCCACGCCTTGAACTGTGCCATAAAAATTACATCTTTTGCGCATAATAGCATTAATTAAAAAATCAAAATGCAAATCTCAAAATTATAATCTAAAATTTAAATTTATCTTTTACCTTTCATCGTTAATATTCCCGCTCCGATAATCTTACCTATTTCCTCCACTTCTTGAAGTAATTGATTAATTTGATTAACCATCTGAGAGCAACTCTCCTTCGTTAAAATTAACCAATATGTTGTTTCATTCGCGCTTTTTAAAGCAATCTCAAAAAATTTAAGATAGTCTTTTTTAGAACTAGCCGCCTTAGCTTCGATTATATTGGCGCCTATTGAAGTCGCCGAGCGTATAAGCTGATCGGCGATACTCCATAAGTTTCTATCTCTACGAATAGCATTGCAAAGTTTAATAATTTTCAAAGAAAAAACAATTAATCTGTTATTAAATTCATTTTTGAATTTTACATTATCATTTTGCATTTTGAGATTTGGAGCTTAATTTTGAAATTTGAACTTTGGCTTTTTAATTTTGAGGTTTGAGGTTTGAACTTTGAGATTGCTTTATCCGTGTTTTATTATTATAACATCCCCATCTTGAACTTCATAATCTTTGCCTTCTAATTTAACCCAGCCTTTATGCCGAGCATTAGCCCAATTTTCAGCTTCTAATAATTTTTGCCAATTAATCACTTCAGCTTTTATAAACTTTTGCTCAAAATCACTATGAATCATCCCTGCGGCTTCAATAACTTTCGTTCCTCTTTTTGCCGGCCAAGCTCGGGCTTCTTGTTCTCCAACAATAGTAAAAAAACTGATTAAATCCAGAATTTCATAAGCTTTTTTAATGAGAATTGATAAATCTGGATTATTTTCTAAATTAGCGATTACATAATCTCCTTTCACTGCTTGGACTTTTGTAATCACTGTCTGGGGTAAATCTTTTTCATTTCCATTAAATAAATAAATTTGTTTTTTAGCAGTTAAAAGATTAAGACTTTTTATTAATAAATCTTCTAAAAATTCTTTTTCAAAAACAGTTACCAGAGGATTTCCTTTTTCTAATTCAGCTTTAATTCGATTTAAAATTTCTAATTCTTTAATGGCTTCTTTTTGACCTGATTTTGCCTCACCAATAATTTTTTCGATTCTTTTAGCGACAGTTTCTAAATCTTTGAGCATCAACTCAGTATTGACTGTTTCGATATCTCTCAAGGGATTAATATTGCCTTCGATATGAACTATTTCTGGATTAGGAAAACATCTCACTACTTGAATAATGGCATTGGTTTCGCGAATTTGAGCCAAAAATTGATTGCCTAAACCTTCTCCTTTATTGGCTCCCTTAACCAAGCCGGCAATATCAAAAAACTCCACCACTGCTGGCACTGTTTTTTCTGGTTTGCTTATCTGCGCAACTTTTTCCAATCTTTCATCTGGAACGGCTAAAACAGCCACATTGGGATTGATAGTAGTAAAGGGATAATTAGCAATATTTACTTCTTGCTTAGTTAAAAGCTTAAATAGAGTTGATTTACCCACATTTGGTAAACCAACGATACCAAGAGAAAGATTCATGATATTCCTATTATAAAACAAAAAGCTAAAATAAAAAAGCCCCCTTCTTAGACAAATATAATTAACGACATCGCAAGTCGTTAATTCCAATCAACAACTAAAACAGGGCTGATATTAATATCAGCCCTGTCCCCACCCCTCACTTGGAATGGATTGATTTCATCAAAAATTATCAAGAAAAGAAAAGTTCTAATAAAACTAAACCCATCACTTCATTCTTGAATATTTGTTTAGCAAATTCATTTTATGAATTTGCTTATCCATTCCAAGTGAGGGGTCAAGTCAAGTTATCCCCATCTCAATTTTTCATAAAAATCATAAAGATTGGTAAATCTTTTGAGCCAAACCTTTAATTGTGCCAGGACCTAAAGTAATTATTAAATCTTTTGGTTGAATTATCTTTTTCAAAAATTTCAGCACATCTTCCAAATGTTTGACATAAAATACTTTTTTCTTGGGATTATATTTTTTAATCCATTCATTAACTTTTTTTCCAGTGATGCCTTTAATCGGTTTTTCAAAAGCCGGACAAATATCTAAAGAAATAATAACATCAGCATCATCAAACGCTTGGCCGACTTTATCTCCCAGCATTTTCATTCTGGTATAACGATGTGGTTCATAAACAGCAATAATTCTTCTTTTTAAAATTTTTAAGCTTGCTAAAGTGGCTTTAATTTCTGTGGGATGATGTGCATAATCATCTATCACTAAAATGCTTTTTTTCTCACCAATGATTTCGCTTCTTCTTTTTGGCAATTGAAATTTCTTTAAAATCTTTATACTCTGTTTAAAACTAATGCCAATTTCTTTAGCCGCTAACATAGCGCCTAAGCTATTTAAGAGATTTTGTTCGCTGAAGACAGGTAGTTTGAGGATACCCTGATTTTTTCGCTTAAATATCAGCTTCGCCTCAGTGCCAGAGCTTGAGTGCCTGATATCTAAAGCCATTAAATCAGCTTTGTTCTTTAAGCCATAAGTCAAAGTTTTTCTAGCTTTTATTCTTCTGGCTACTGATTGTAAGTTATCATCATCAAGGCAAAGAATATTTACTTTTATTTTATCTTTACCCTGAATAAATGTTTTAAAAGCGTTTTTTAATTCCCTGAAATTATAATGGTAATTGGATAAATGATCTTTATCAATATTAGTCACAATGCTGATAGTGGGATCAAATAATAAAAATGACCCATCACTTTCATCGGTTTCTAAAACCACTAAGCTTTGAGGAGTAATCTTGGTTTCTTTCAAGCAAATATTTTCTCCTCCTAAATATACATAGGTTGTTTTTTTTGCTTGTTGTAAAAGAAAACCAACCATTGAAGTAGTAGCAGTCTTACCATGAGTGCCGGCTATAGCAATAGTTTTAAATGGAGAAATTAATGGAGCTAAAAATTCAGAGCGATGTTTGACAATCAATTTGTGATTTTTTGCCCATTTTAATTCTGGGTTATCTTTTTTAATAGCAGAGGAATAAACCACAATATCTGGTTTAATTAAAGAAACATTTTTCTCTAAATGGCCGATAAAAACTTTAATTCCTTTCTTTTGGAGCTTCTTAACAGTATCACTATCCTCAATATCTGATCCAGAAACCTCAAAACCCAAATTTTTAGCCAAAAAAGCCAAACTGCTCATCCCTGCTCCGCCAATGCCAATTAAAAAAACTTTTTCCATATTTTTTATACTCAGATATTCTGAATACTAAGACTTGACTTTATACCAAATGATATAATATACTGAGATTGTAGCGAAAGCTATCCTGTCCGCCGGAGGCGGATCCGATATCCAAACCCCGCTCATTTCTTGAGCGGGGTTTCTTTTATACAAGCTATATCTATCTTTATATTTTGAGCGTTAATATATAAATCAGCTTGCTTTTTTAGAGTATGAAGAATTCCTCCGGAAGCAATTAAAATTACCTTTTTTCTTTTTGATTTCAAAAATTTAGTCAATTGAGCGAAATCACTATCAGATGATGATAAACAAAAAGAATCATAGTTATCTAATAATCTAATAGCATCTATGCTAATTTCAACATCAAAATTGCTTTTAGGAATTTCTATAAATTTACCACAGTATTCCCGCCGTTTTCATACGTTTCCAACCTAATCTTGCTATAATAATACCATATTCATTTTCATCGCACAACTTATTTTTTATTATATCAAACTTTATTTTAATAAAACAAAAAGCTCCGATTTCTCGGAGCTTTTTGGCCACGTTAGACGTGGCTTTGTGTAGGTTGAACTTACTCAATCCTTCGACAAGCTCAGGATTGGACATTCGGCTGAGCTCAGTCGAAGCCATACTGAACAAAATCGAAGTATCAATTACTAGTTATCGAAGTTTCTTCTTCTGTAACCACCTCCTCTATCGTCTCTTGGTTTTCTTTCACCTAAAGGACGGGCTTCGCTAACATTTAATTTTCTACCGTCAAGTTCATAACCATTAAGGGTATCGATTGCTTTTTGAGCTTCTTCCATAGTGGACATTTCCACAAAGGCAAAACCTTTGCTTCTGCCAGAATACTTATCAGTAATGACAGCAACTGATACTATGGTTCCAGCTTGTTCAAACAAACCCTTCAATTGATTATCATCAACAGTGAAAGATAAATTTCCTACGAAAAGTTTCTTAGACTCCATAAATAAGATGCGCGACTAAGTTTTACTTAAACGCACATGTGAAACATTTAATTTGTTGTGGTCGACCGCGCACCAAAAGAAATAGTCTTGAGATGCGACTTCTCACAATGTTTATTATACACTTTCTTCTAGAATAAGCAAATTTCTATTTGCTTTTGCTCGTTTCATAATCACGCCAAGCAGCTGAGACGCTCGGAGCAAAAAGATCCAATTCAGTTAAGACCTTGTCCCTGATTTCAATAGCCCTGACTTCTTCTTGACCCTGGAACATCTCTACCACCTTAGCTGTCACTTTTTCCGTAATCTCATTCTGTTTAGCTTCATCCAAGCCAGCTTGTTGACTAGCTAATCTAATACCTCTTTTAATCTTTTCTGCGTCGAATGGTTCTTTACTGCCATCTTTTTTAATTACTTGGTTAGCCATAGATAGTAAATTTTTACCCCGCACCTTTTAAGAATTGACTTCGCCTAAAAATGATAATTTATTCTTAAAAGGTGCGGGGTTTAATTTTTATTTATTTCGACCCTACGGCTTATTATACCATTTTTATTCGTATCTTAAAGCGTCAATTGGATTTAAATTGGCTGCTTTTTTTGCTGGATAGTAGCCGAAAACAATACCAATGCCAGTAGAAACGCCAAACGCTAAAATCACTGCCGAGAAAGATACTGTTGTAGTAATTCCTATAACTTTAGAAATAACCATAGACATAATCCATCCTAAAATAATGCCAATAAACCCTCCGAGAAAAGTTAAGATAATCGCTTCACTTAAAAATTGAAAAATAATATCTTTTTTCTTGGCGCCGATGGCTTTGCGCAATCCAATTTCATGAGTGCGTTCAGTGACTGTAGTAAGCATCATATTCATAATGCCAATGCCTCCGACAATTAAAGAAATACCAGCAATAGAAGCTAAAAAAATAGTAAAAGTATTTGTGATTTGAATTAAACTGCTTAAAATATCTGCCTGAGAAATAACAGAAAAATCCGGAGATTGAGGATCAACTTGATGCTTTGAAGCTAAAGCAAAAGTAATTTCATCTTTAACTTGAGACATTAAATCTTTATTTTGTACATTAACCACAATATTGGAGAGATAATTGGTCCCTATTAGAATTTTTTGCATTGTAAGTAAAGGCACAAAAATAGTGTCATCGGAACTTGTAAAAGTTGAACCGCCCTTAGCCTCAAAAACTCCAATAACTTTAAAATTAATTTTATTAATCCGGATTGTTTTGCCTATCGGTTCTGCGTCACCAAAAAGATCTTGAGTCACTGTTGAACCTAAAACCGCCACTTTGGCCATGCTTTGAATTTGGTTTTCATTGAAAAAAGAACCTTTTTCAATGACCATATTTCTTATTGATAAATAATCCAAAACCACACCAATTACTGTTGAATTAGTATTTAAGCCAGTAGAGGAAATTATCTGAAAACGACGCTGTAATTCAGGAGAAACATATTGTACACCGCTAATACTCTTAATAACATCAATGTCATCATTCTTTAACGATTGGAAAGTTCCCCTTCCTGAAGAAACAATTCCTTGACTAACTGCACCAGGAGTAATTGTCAATAAATTAGAACCAAGGCTTTCTATGTTGGATTTAATCATATTTTGGGTTCCCTGACCAATGGAAATCATCGCAATGACTGAGGCAATACCAATGACAATACCCAAAACTGTTAACCCAGATCTTGTCTTGTTAGATAAAATAGCTTGAGAACTTTCTCCTAATAAATCATTAATAAGCATATCACTCTTTTATTTCTTTAAAACTTTTAGATTCAGAGGTTTTACTATCTTCAATAATTTCTCCATCTTTAAGGGAAATTATTCTTTTTGCTGTTTGGGCAATATATATATCATGAGTAATTAGAACAACTGTATGGCCTTTGTCATTCAATTTTTGAAAAGCTTCAAGCACCACTTCTCCGGTTTTACTGTCAAGATTACCAGTTGGTTCATCGGCTAAAATAATATTAGGATTACTGATTAATGCTCTGGCAATGGCTACTCTTTGCATCATGCCGCCGGAAAGCTGATTAGGATAATAATTCCAAAATTCTTCCGGAAAAGCCACTGCTTTTAAAGCTTCTTTCGCTCTCCTTATTCTTTCTGTTTGAGAAATACCGGCGTAAATAAGAGGCAAAGCTACATTACGTAAAACCGTAGTCCTCGGTAAAAGATTAAAAGACTGAAAGACAAAACCAATTTTATCTCGTCTTATTTCTGCTAATTCATTTTCTGTTAATTTAGCAATATTTTCCCCTTCAAAAAAATAATTGCCGCTCGTGGGAATATCCAAACATCCTAAAATATGCATTAAAGTGGATTTTCCAGAACCAGATGGCCCCATAATAGCAACAAATTCTCCGTCTTCTATCTTAAAAGACGCTTTATTCAAAGCTTTATTTTCTAAATCCCCAATTTTATAGATTTTAGTAATGTCTTGACATTCAATCATAATTAACGAAACATTCCACCTCCTTGTGAGGGCATCATTGAATTGCCACCAAATATGCTTTTCTGAGAAGTTGTATTGGTAGTTGTGCCATTATTAGTCGTACTATTGGAATTAACAGTTTTTAGCACAACATAATCACCCTCATTAAGCCCGCTTAAAATTTCTGTAAATTCATCATTAGAAATCCCAATTTTTATAGGCTGTCTTTTAGGGGCTGTGTTTAGAGCAACGCCGTTTTTCATTTCTGATGATGCACTAATATCTTCTTTATTCACCACTTCAACGTAATTTGAATCTCCTTGAGTTTTCACTGCGGAGTTAGACAATAAAAGAGTATCTTTCTTTGTCTCTGTTATAATGTCAGCGTTAACAGTCATCCCAGGTTTTAATCTCTCGTCATTTTTATCCAAAGAAATTTTAATAGTATATGATACTACTCCTTGAGATTCTATTCCTATAGGATCGACTTCAATCACTTTACCCGAAAGAGTTAAATCGGGTAAAGCATCAAATGTTAAAGTAGCATCATCTCCTACTTGAACTTTTGCCATATCAATTTCATTTAAAGAGAGTTCCGCAATTTTTTGGTCAGTTATCAAAATAGCTAAACTGGTAGCTGAAGAAACAGCATCGCCATTACTAACGCTTACTTGAGAAATTTCGCCACCAAAAGGAGCATAAACATAATAATCTTTTAATTTCTCTTTGGCGTCTTCTAAGGCGTTTTCTTTTTGTTCTAGGGTAAGTTGTAATGATTTAATGCTATATGGAGTAGAATTAGATGAATCATCACTAAAATTCTTAATAGACTTTTGGACACTCAAAAGATTAGTTGTATTAGAATCTATTGATGTAACATAAGCAGATACAGTACTCTTATCTGTAGAAACTGTACGAACACTAATACTGGGAGTAAGATTATTATCATTTAATATACCTTCGTATCTATTTAATAATTGATAACCCAAATGAACAGTATCATTTACTATCTTTGTTGTCTCAGTAATTTCATTTAAGACATCATCGATTTCTTCTAAGCTGGAATCTTGGCTTAAATACGAGAAAAGAGCAAAATTAACATTATTTTCTTTTTTGATAGTCTCAAAATTGGCACTAATAATCGTATCATAATCTACATCATCTTTGGCATAAAACTTCACTACATAAGTGTAATAATTTATAAGATATTTGAAATCAACTTTATAGCTGGAAATATCAGTGAAAAAGATATCTTGGAAGCTATTAATGATATTTTTTGTATTATTCAAAGCAATAGTCATATAAGAAAGAGCCTGCCCCTTTAGACTTTCCTCGTCGGTGGAAGAAGTTCCCTGAGCTTGAGTTAAAGAAAGTTTGGCTGATTCTAAACTCAACTCAGCGTCTCTAATTGTTTTTTGCGCATCAATTGTATCAATCTTCGCTATTAAAGTTCCAGCTTTTACAAATTGACCATTTTTTATTCCAAGATAGACTAAATTCCCTGATGCTTTTGGTTGTAAAGTAACCTGGTTAGAGGCAGAAATCTGGCCGCTTCCAGATACTGTAACAGAAATATCACCTTTTTTTACCTGAGTAAGCATGTATTTTGTTTCTTGCTTTTTATTAGCAAAAGCTTTATAACCAAAATAGCCAGCTAAAATAATAACTATTAAACCGATTACAATAATGATTTTTTTTCGAAAAATTTTTTTAATAAAAGATAACATAATAATAAAAGAAAAAATTACAAAGAATTTAAGACTCGGATAAATTGAGCATCTATTTGACCTTCTTCATTGGCTGATCCAATAATCACTACATAATCGCCGACCTTTAAATCGCTAAGTTTAAAAGAAGAATCCATGTTTCTGAAGCTTCTGATGACAGTGTTTTCATCTACTTTAATAATTCTTTCTACCTTATCTTTACCTTCAATGACAAAATCCGCGCCGTTAGTCTTAATAATCTTGCCAAAAGTGCCGTGAGCTTCAAGAATATCACCTGGAGGAAAAGGTAATTTTTGCCAATCATTTATAAAGCCTCCCTTAGGACCAGCAAAATTTTTGGGATAATTTTCAAACCAACGACAAGAAAAGCGGGCTTTAGTTTCCCCTACAAAAACCCCTAAACCAAACACTATAATTAAAATAATAAAAACAAAAATGATTTTAATCACTTTAATAACAGCGTCATTTTGTTTTAGGAGTTTATTTTCTTCCATAATTTTATCCCGCACCTTTCCCAGCTAAAATTTTTCAAATTAAGATTATTTTCAAGGCGAAGCCGCCTTTTGGCTTAGACCTTCTATAAATGATAGATTTTTCTTAGGAAAGGTGCGGGATTTAAATTTAAATTTTAAAAGCAAATCTTTGTCTTCCTAACTGATCCTTAAAATTCTTTTCTCGGAGGAAAAGACGAAAAGTAAAAATAAAAGCTTCAAGACTGACAGCAAAAACTAAAAGACCGACAATAGGCAATGATTCTAAAATGGCTAAAATAAATTCTTGCCAAAAATTCAAGAAACTATGAAAGTCATTCACTATTGCCTCTAGAAAATATGCTATTCCAGAATTATTAATCTGGCTAATAAGCATTTGAGAAGTAAAAGGAATAGTAAAGGCAACTGCTAAAGATAATATAAGAAAACCTATCATCTTCTGTTTTTTTCTTCTTATTTCTTGTTTTCTAATAGTAACAAGAACTTTTGATAAAAGTTCTTGTCTGGGGGTTTTTTCTTCTAAAGAAGAGAAAAGTTGTTGAAAATCCTTAGCCATTGATGTTCTATATTATTAATACGTAAGAAAAGCCATTTTTGGTGCATTATTTCTTGTTGGAAAGAATCTTTCTTAATTTCTTTAAAGCGCGACGATGACGCGATTTTGTAGTATTTAAAGACTCATATAGAGAATCAGCTATTTCTTGGAGAGTAAAATGATCATTATAATATAAAAACAGGATTGTTTGATCTTTTAAGGGCAATTGTTCTATTGCTGAATTTAAAATATCTTGAAGATTTTTTTGCTCAAAAAGCTCATCTGGTAAAGGAGATGAATCAATGATTTCTTCTTCGACATTATAATCCTCATCCCCTCTTTCTAATTTTAGTTCAGAAAAAGATAAATCTTTTCTCTTTCTGAAAAAATCAAAACAAATATTTTTAGCAATAAAAAATAACCAAGTTTTAAAACTTTTCCTTCTATTAAATCTTCTTAAATTGCGCCAAGTTTTGATAAATATTTCTTGAGTAAGATCTTCTGCTTCTTTTTCTTTTTTTACATAACGATAGGCAAAATTATAGATCGGCTTTAAATAACGGCTAATTAAAATTTCTAACGATTTTCGTCGCCTCTTAAATAATCGATTATTAATTGTGCATCTGTATCTTCCTGCATCTATTCCAGCTTTAATATAGCATAAGTAAATCTAAATTGAAAAGTTGCAAACATAACTAACCAAAAAAAAATCAAGCCTGAAAATAGGCTTGATTTTCATTTATCTGTTTTTACAGAATCAACCCTTCGATTATTACTCAGGGTTGGACATTCGGCTGAGCTCAGTCGAAGCCATACTGAGTCTGCCGAAGTATCAACTCTTAGATGCGAGTCACGTTTGTTGCATTAGGTCCCTTTGGAGAATCAGTTTTATCAAAAGATACTTTATCGCCCTCTTTTAACTCTTCAATCTTTACGTCTTTAAGTTCACTGCCTCGAAAATACAAATTTTTTTCTTCACCTTCAACTTTAATGAATCCGTATCCTTTATCTGCAAAAAGTTTTTCTATTGTCCCTTCCATAATTATAATTAAATATAAATTAATTTTTTAAGGTTTTATCCTAAAGTTTAGTTTTCCAATGAACTCGACTAAATTTCATTAGACAACTATCTTATGTAAATAATGTTAGCATATAAAAACAAATTGGTCAACTCCGTTAATGGATGTATAAAGATTAATAGCGAAAATTAATATTCACTTTATACTCTGAAGCTTCAAATTTTTCTTTAGCAAATTCAGCTACTTTATACGGAGGAAATGCTTTACAACTGAAAACGTCAAGATAGATTACTTTTGACGCATTGGCAAAATGGGCGGAGATTAAAGAAGTTTCTATCAATTGAATCATTGAGAATCCTGAAACTCTTTTATCTGTGCCAAAGTTAACTATTGTAGTATCGCCAAACCTTTTCATATCAATAAGCTCGCACAAATCTTTAACAAACTGTTTTATATATTCCACATCAACCATTTTGTCTATATTGCAATTTTTTAAATCAACTGATACTGTCAAACCCCAAGGGTTCTTAGTTTCGTATTCAGCTATATAACTGGCATCTTTTTGTTCTAATTCTTTTGTCATAATAATATATTTTAATTTTTTATTATTTTACCACTTAATAAATAATCAAATCAAGTAAACCAAAAAAAACGCCTCCCATCTCTTGACAAAAGTTAATCAAGATGCTAATATTTTCTTGTTAATGAAATAAAATTAGTACTTTGAAAAAGGAGTGAGAAAAATGATTATTAATGATTATTACTCTAGAGATTATATTTGGATTTTGATAGCTTTGGTAGCAATGGTTTCGGCTGTTAAAATAATTTTTCTTTCGGAATAAGATCCTCATAGAAAAATTTTACCCATACTTTTCCTATTTTTTTTACAACAAAATCTGGCTTAAATTCAGAGCAGGATTTTTCGAACATTACAGCTGTTAGGAGTTTTTTTATTGTGTTACCATATTTATTTTTTAAAAATCTAACTGCTTCCTTGAGCGTTCTGCCTGAATCAACTAAATCATCTACCAAGAGGCACCGTTTACCAATAGTTTTAGTTGTCATCACCAAGTGTCTTGAAAAGATTATATTTTCTTCCTGAGAACGTCTATTGTAACTCTGGGCAGCCATAATTGCCAAAGGTATGTCTCCTAAGGCATAACTCAAGAACAAGGCAGGTAATAGTCCTCCTCTTGATATGCCAATAACCATATCAAATTTTTCTTCCGAAGCTCTTACTACTTTTGACAATTCTATCATTAACTCTTCGTATTTTTTCCAAGAAACTTCTATTTCCTCTTTTTTGGCGATGGTCTCTTTTTCTGCTTCTGTTAATTTTTGTTTATTCATATTAGAAAAAATTATTTTATTTTCATTCTATCAAAAAACCGCCAAAAAGGCGATTTTTTGGTAACTTATTAACTATATTAATGGAGACACTCCCTAAAATTATTTATTATGCTCTTCTTTTATCCATCTAACTATAAAATATATTGTGGTCACAATAAAAAGTATCCACCAAAGCCACAATAAACCGACAAAATAGTTGTAAAAATAGATAGCTAAAATAATACCAAGGGAAATGAGGCATAGCTTTACTAAACCAATCTCCCACCAACGAAATGTCCATGTTTTAAAGATGTGCATAATTATTTAAATTTAAATTGGTAATAAACTTATTATACCACATTTCATTAATAAAAAATATTCATTAAGTATAAAAAAGTTAGCTCCGTGTACTGAACAATGTTAGAACCTGTTTGGGATAAAATAAGGGAATAACCATCCGTTAGACAACTGTTAAATTCGCTGGATTATCTAATAGAATTAAATCTCATAATCAACTACGCGGGCCAAAAATAAGCGTGCCAATTCTAATTATGTTTGCACCTTCTTCGATTGCAACCTTATAAGAAGAGGACATTCCCATTGAAAGAAATTCCATTTCTACGTTTTGAATATTTTTCTTCTTAATATCTTCAAAAAGTTTTCTTGTTTCAATAAAATATGGTCTTAATTTTTCGGTGTTTCCAAAAAGGGGTCCCATAGTCATAAGGCCTCGAATTTTTATATTTCTGAAACGAGACACTTTTTTGATAAAAGACTCCACATTTTCCGGCATTAAACCTGACTTTTGAGGTTCTCTGCCGCTATTAATTTCTACTAAAACTGGCGTAACTTTACCGAATTGAAGAGAAGCAGAATCAAGTTCTTCTGCAATTTCAATAGAGTCAAGAGTTTCAACCATATCAAAAAGTTCTACAATTTTTTTTGATTTTCTCTTCTGGATGTGCCCTATAAAATGCCATCTAACAACCTTTCCAATCAAGGGATATTTCCTTTCGGCTTCTTGGAGGTAATTTTCTCCGATATATTTTATACCACTTTCTATCGCCTCTTGTACCTCTTCAACTGTCCTCCCTTTGACGGCAACAACAAGCGTAATATCAGAGGGTATCTCCTTTAAAAACTTTTTCACATTATAACTAATTATTCCCATTGGTTAAGCTCCTTAAAATATTGACATTTCTTTATAAGCTCCAAAATACGAACTCCTTTCGCCAACTGAACAATTTTTGTTCTTGTTACCCCAGTAATCCTCGTAAATCAAAAAGTCCATAAATTTATTATACCACATTGTTCTTATAGCTTATTAACCAAAAACACCAGCATCTTTGCTGGTGTTTTAAAGAGTCAGCTCCGTGTACTGGACGATGTTAGAACCTGTTTAGCGGGAATTTAGCTTAAAATTTATTATCCCACCATGCTACTAACTATATTTCGAAGGTTTTAAGTTCTATCTTTTTTCCCAAAACAATAAACAAAAAGGCGG
>Ga0210049_1000981_pt1 | contig 25876 bp, 32 predicted proteins | sample CryGeyCG2014_300_2_FD_183964 | JGI IMG/M metagenome (GOLD analysis project Ga0210049, IMG submission 183964) | Groundwater microbial communities from aquifer - Crystal Geyser CG06_land_8/20/14_3.00 (SPAdes) (version 2) | ecosystem: Environmental > Aquatic > Deep subsurface > Groundwater | place... | reverse complement strand
GAATATTTATTAAATTTTCCAGAGGGTGCTGAAACCCTTGTATTATCTGCGTTTTAGAACAGGCGAATTTTATATCATAAAGATAAAAAAGGTGTAAATTACCAGATGCAAGATGAGATTGCTTCGGTCGTTTCACTCCCTCGCAATTACAGAGTTTAATGTTCAAGATGTGAACTTGTAAAAATTATACTGTAAAATGTTGGTGATTCAAATTAGTCAGGTTGTCCTCTCAACAAGTTCGAAGGTGAAGCTTTCATTATCTAAAGTCGGGTTCATGTCTTTTCAGTATCTTTTTCAAACATTTTTAGACTTAGCAATCGAGCACTATAAATAACTCGCATAATAATAACCCTGGCATCGTCAATTCTAAAGATAGTCCTGTAATTGTCATAGATAATATGCCGATACTCTTTTCCTAATTCCCTCGATTCAGGGATAACCGGGCAGCGCATGGGAAATTGCTTCTTTGCCGCTATTTCGTGGTCAGTTGTAATGTATTGAAAAATCTCTCCTATATCCGATTCAGCAGTTTTGGTAATCTCAACGCGATACCTTTGTGCTCTCATTGAACTCCTTTATAAATTTTCGTGCTTCTCTGGTACGGCCATCTCTGACATCCATTTCTGCCTCAGCCAATAGAATGCCAAGATTCAACGATTTTAACTTTTTCTCAAAAACCTCTACATCCAGCAAAACAGCATCAGGCTTACCGTTTACAGTAACGATAATTGGGCGGCCAGTATGGTGCATTTGCTTAAAGATTGCATTCGTTTTCTTTTTTAAATCCGAAACCGATTTTATGTCTTCGGAAATACTTATAGACATTACAATTCACATCCTTTTTAATATTATATTTAATATCTTATATGCTATCACAAACGAACTTAAAATCAAAACATTTTCATATTCAAGTAATACAGGGGACGATTCTCTATAGACGAAAGATCCGCCAAGGTGTACTCTTCGTTCAAGCCTTCACGAAGGAATTCGGGGTAGGAAATTAGGTAGAATTTTTAAGGATAGTTTCAATATTAATAATTTTAAGAAGACCAATGTAGATTGAGATTGATTCCCCTGCTTCCGTAGGGGGAACCTTTTGGGAAAAAATAACTTATCTTTTTTAATTATTAATCATTTATACTTTTTAAAACTTGCTTAACAATCTTCGGATGCAATATTATATCTTTATGAAAAGGTATAATTATTCTTCTTTACCCTTTTTTATATATCCTGTGGCTTCCTTTGCTTCTAATTATTTTGAAACCACAGCCTTAAACAACAATTTTTCTGCTTCCTGAGCTTTTAATCTTGGTAGTTTAGCCAACTCTCACCTCTAAAGAGGTAGTTAATATTTCTTTACTTAAAAAAGTTTTTATTTCATCCTTTGACAATGTCTCTAAATATAACCCGATAGCCTCTTTTATATTGCTTAATACTTCCTCCAAAGAATCGCCTTGTGTTTGACAACCTTCTAATTCCGGGCAATAAGCATAATAACCATATTCACTCTTCTCAATAACTACATTAACTTTATACGACATATTCAACTTTTCTGTCTCCTTTCAATGTATAGATGCATAATAATAGAGAGTTTATTTATATTAATAAATATGCATCACTTATTTTATAATATCAAATTTTCAGCAACCTCTAAATCATTATGAGCTTTAATTAGCCATTTTTTGACATATTCATCTATCATAACCTTATTCCCTCTTTTAAAACCTCTCTCACAACATTACCTATCTTTGTCTTATAGTAATTTATTTCTTTTTTTGATTTGATAATAAAATCAGCATCAATTCCTTCTTTTGCAAGTTTCTTCCGTAAAATGGAAGATAATTCCATTTTCTCTCTAATGGTAAGGTTATTTTTCATTACAATTAGGATATCGTGATCGCTCTTTTCCGAGTAATCTCCTCTTGCTCTGGAACCAAATAAAATAATTTCTTTATAATCAACCTCTTGAAGCATTTCTTTGAGTAAGTTTCCTACATTTTCCTTTATCATTTATTTTTTACTCCTTACCATTAATTTCATTTACTACTCTAAGTAAATGAACTTCTTCTCCATGACCTGATTCTGCAGCATATTCTAAGGCAGTCTGAATATTAATGTTTTTACCCTTCTCCTCTTTTTTTTATTAACCCTTCCTCTTTTAAGGATTTAAAAATATAAAGAAATACGTCATATTGGACGATTCTCTATTCTGCTAACTTAATATTCAGTTAATTTTTTTATTATTGAGCTCTCGGAAACCCTTATAATATAAGCCCTTTAAATTATATCTAAAATAAGGGTCGTTTTAAGCGTTTTTTGGAAAAAGATAGGGTTTTACCTTAAGCACCTCAAAGAAATGCGTTATACGCCTTGTACGGTGATATTGCCTGAAAGCCTTATCTAGTAAGCCTTTCAAGACCTAAAAAAGCTATTTTTAGCCCTTTTTTACTTACTTTTATGCTAATTGGCGTGATGAATATTTATTAAATTTTCCAGAGGGCGCTGAAACCCTTGTATTATCTACGTTTTAGAACAGGCGAATTTTATATCATAAAGATAAAAAAGGTGTAAATTACCAGATGCAAGTTGAGATTACTTCGGTCGTTTCACTCCCTCGCAATGACAGAGTTTAATGTTCAGGATGTGAACTTAAGAAAATTATACTGTAAAAGAATGGTGATGTCAAGAAAACGAGGTGCGAGCGAGATGGAAAAAGGGGAGTAGTCAGTCCCCTTTTGTTTCCTACGTATGTGCATAAGACGGGTTCGATGAATCGTCCTCCCCACTCAAGGGCGAGGGGAAAGAAGATCTGGACAGTAAAAGGTCTGTCCTACGGTTTATGTGGATTTATCTGCAAAAACTTCATCAAAAAATATATCCTTACTCAATATTTTTTGCCATTCTCTATGCCGTTTTACACTTTCAATTCTTCTGCTTTTTGGAATAGTTATAAATCTAATAGCTTCTACTGGTCCCAATTCCTTTATAAGCACCTGCATCGCTTTTTTAATTGCTTTTTCTTCATCCATATATTTTACAGTTTTCATCTTAATCCCTCCTTCTCGCAAAAAATAACCGGATTACCGCACCATATTTTTACTTTATGCTTCAAACACTTTTTAATAAGCTGGTCATCACAACTTATAAAAGGTGCCCTCGATTTCTCTGCAAAAGCAATATGTGCTGCATCAGCTACCCCAAAACCTATATTAACTAATTCTTCTGCTCTTTCTCTTGTTTTATCAATATTAACATCAGCATGTACTCCAAATCTATCTAAAATAGTTTTTATCTAAACACGTTCATATATATCAGGAATCGCCTTTATCTCTTTCGTATGGACTGGCGAAATTAGTAATTTGTATTTGCCTTTGCTCTATCATCAATAACCTCTTAATATTTTATAAGCTATTTTTACTACAATATCACTACATATTATATAGTTTATGATCCTAAATGGAAATTACTTCCAAATTTATTATAATTAAGTTTAGGATAATTGTCAAAATTACAAATTACAAATTTACCTATGACCTGGGGAATAAAAATCGTGCATTTATTCTGTTCAGTTGGGAGAGAGAGGATTTCCATTCTAATATTTCAGATTCAGTAGTACCTATAAGATTTTTAGTTTCCACAAATTTCACTTCCTTTGTGTCTATTAATGATTGTTTTTTAGGATATTTTCTATGCTGATTATGGTAATGTTTTTTGGGCTATTTTTATATTTAGATATTTCTTGAGAGAATTTTTCTTTATCGGTGGTGCAAAGTAATATCAGATTTTCTTGAGAAATGTTTTTAGAATATTTTTCGATAAAGTCAGAAAGAGAAAATATTTCATGACCCAGGAATATCTTTTTTGGCTTTAATCCAGCCCCGGCTAATTAAATTCTTTAAGATAGAATTAGTTAAACCTAAAGAGAGTTTTAGTTTGTGAGCCAGGGAACGCTGGGATAGGGACGGTTGGAAAGAAAAAATACTGGCAAAAATATAAGCTTAGATTGATCATTTAAACCACTAAGACCCATTAAATCCATATTTATTTTATCCTGATAAAAATTCTTGGTGCAGATACAGGTTAGATCAGGAGAATATTCATTTATATAGGATCTGGTACTTCTGGTAATTTTTGCTTCTTCAAAAGGTCGATATTTCACTTCATAACCTCGCCATCTCTCACCCTCACCCTTTAAAACAAAATCCATTTCAGCACCGGCTTTTGTCCTCCAATAATATATTTCATCAAGTGGACCCTTGCCAGTTAAAAGCATTAAAAATACAGAATTTTCCACTAAACTACCGGAATCCCTTCTCCCTTCTAAAGAATTTAGGTCACCTACAATTATATTTCTAATCCCGGTATCCATAAAATATAATTTAGGCATCTTGGTAACTTCTTTTATCTTATTTGAGTAAAAGGGGTTGATTAATCTTATAAAAAAAGTACTTTCCAAAATAAATAGATAACGCTCAAGGGTACGCCGCGATATTCCGCACATAGTGGTGAGATTGGTAAAGTTTAGGGAGTTACCTGCCTGTAAGGCAAGTAATTTAATAGCCTTATTAAAAGCATAGGGATTATCTATGCGGAAAAGATCCTTAATGTCTTTTTTGATATACGAATTGACTACATCTTTTAAATATTCAACATTATCTTCTCGAGTGGGAAGGAGAGAAACCCTGGGCAGACCTCCAAAGATTACATATTCTTCAAAATATCTTAAAAAATCGCCTTCAAAGAAACGAGCCTTCTCCCAATTGCCTGTATCCCAAAAACCTGCCAGGTCTTTTCTATCTTTAAATTCAAGAAACTCACCAAAATCAAGAGGATAAATCTCGAATACCCTTTTTCTCCCGGCTAACGAATCTTTAAATTTAGTTTTTATAGAAAAGGATGATGAACCACTTACCACCAGGCTAATTTCCTGATGATGATCTGCAATAATTTTTAAAAAATTGCTCGGGTTTTCCATATATTGAATTTCATCAAGAAAGATAAAGCATCTCTCTTTTAAATCTGCTCCCTTTGCCGCAAGGAAAGCAATGAACTCTTCAACCCCCCTATTTACTACGTCTAATAAATTCATATCTTCCAGGTCGAAATAAAACACTCTATTACTCTCAACTTTTTCTACTTGTAGGAGGTTGTCTATCAATAAATACATTATACTAGTCTTGCCTACCTGCCGGGCTCCTAAAAGTACAATTAAATCATTACTCTTTAAAAGCCTGCTCATAACCTTATTGGTAATTCTTCGTGGTTTTAATCTTTTCATACTTTTCATACTTTTTATATATATTACCTCACTATTTTAGCATATTCATATAACATTAGTAAGGTTATTTTAGCACGTTATTCATAATATAGCAAGTTTATCTGTTTTTTAAATGTAAAGACGGGCACTAAAATTCAAGATGTGGGCTGGAAATGAAAGAAAGCGTATAGTAATAGCGGATAGAATAATTAGTATCGAATATCGAGTATATGGTATATAGTGAGGAAGAGATCAAAATATAGTTTGTCTTTTGTTTACCCTGGGCACGATGCATGGTGCCCCTACATTATTGCTCTTGTAGGGGTCGAATTTATTCGACCCGTCTTTAGCGGGTTTGATGAATCAAACCCTTACCTTAATTCATATACAGGGGGGACACCTGTCCTACGATTAATGAGAAGGTCTTAACAGCCATTTCCATACTGGCGTAATTTTAATATTTATTCCTTCGGCAATTTCGTTACCCTCTTCATCATAAGTGAATAGAACCCCTTCTTTTACATTTAGTTTCTGGCAGGCCTCCACCAATCCTTTTATCTCTCTTTCTTTATTTTCTTCTTTTAACTCCCAGGTTACCTGGCCAGGAAATAATTTACTCTGCTCGTCTTTTATTATAAAATCACATTCTTTCTTTTCTTCAAAGTAAAATATCTCCTCTCCTTTTCTTCTTAACTGGCAAAAAACTATATTTTCTAATATTCTTCCCCTATCAGCAGAGGTAACCTTTTTACAGATACCAGTATCTATAAGATAAACTTTGGCTGGATTTCTAAGTCTCTTATAAGAAGATTCAGCAAATTTTCTGGTCTCAAAAATGAGCATACTTTCTAAGAAGTAATAGTAATATGAAAATAAAGTATCTTTAGAAAAAGGTAATTTTTCTTTATATTGTTTATAAAAAGCATTTAAAGAAAATTTTGAGGAAAAGGAAGAAAAAAGTCTTTCGGTAAGCATTTTCAAAAGAGGTATATTGGAAATGTTAAATCTTTCCACTAAATCTTTAAAAAACATTGCTTCCAAATATTCTTTGATAACCTTTCTTTTTTCAAAGTCTGATTTTAAAAGAGAGACCTCAGGAAAACCACCCCATTTTAGATATTCAGAGAAATGTTTTTTCACTAAAGCCTTCTTCGACCCATAAATAATATTCTTGTTCTGGATATCCATACCTTTAAAAAGTAAATATTCTCGAAAAGAAAAAGGAGTTACTTCTATACTCCAGGCTCTTCCCCTTAAAGAAGTATGGATCTCTAAAGGCATCATCCTCGAGGAAGAACCACTTACCAAGACTTTTATATTCTCCCGTTCAGTGATTCTCCGACAAAATCTTTCCCAACCTTTAATATTTTGTATCTCATCGAAGAGGAAGATCATCTCTTTTTCTTTGACCTCGCTCCGATTAGCTCCAGTAAGGCGAGGCTTTAACTCCAGAAAAACTTCTTTTAACTTTTCGAAATCTTTTATTTCAAAATCGGCCAGTCTTTCATCTTCAAAATCTAGATATAATGCTCGATCTTTATATTTCTTAAATAAATCATATAAGATATAAGTTTTACCGCTTCTCCTTACTCCATAGAGTATTATTACTTTATGGAGAGGGAGTCTTTTATTCTCAGAGACATCAAGGGAAGCAGAGAAATCTGGAAAAATAATTCCTTCTCTTTTTATAATTCCTTTCACTTGATTAAGAATAAACTCTTCATTGGATACGATAATTTCTTTTAGGAGTTCTTTATTTATCATAATTTGTATCCTTATAATTTTTATCCTTTTTATAGAACCATATTACACTATTTTTGTCCTTCTGACAAGGATGATTAATTTTAATCTGTTGATGAAATTAAATCAGTTGATGAAAAGCAAACTACAGATCTGCCAATCAAAAACAAATAAATAATCTACCAATTGTCGAGTAGATGAGCATCTCTTAACTTTAGGAACAAGTTTGTATTCCCTGTTTCTTCGTAAAAGGGCGATAATATGTTACAGCCTTCCCTCCGCAGGAGTTACCCTACATCAAAGGTACTATACTGTAATCCGACTCCCTATCGGTCATCTGGCCTCCTTGCTTTATTATCACTTGGATGGCCATACTCACTCATCTGGTAAGAACCGTTAGGGTCTCCCGAGTTGCCGTATCCTAACTGTGTGTAACATGCCAAGGTCTTAGACCCCGAGGAAGTCTTGATAATCTTACCATAACGATTACCAAAATATAGCTTTCTGCATCGGTCACCACATCAGCCTTCCTAACTTCATGGTGCTTTCGGGGCTCAATCCCTTCAGACATATGCTTTCGGCCTGCTACCTTGTTTGCCTACGCTTAAAGATAATAGTTACCTACTATCCTCCAAGGCTAACTACTGGTGGCTGGTTAAGCCTTACCAGACGGGATTCCCACCCGCTATATGATACGACCTTGCTCGGCCGCACGACCAATCTACCAATTAAGAAAAAGAAAAGTAGACAATCTACCAGTCGGAGAAAATACAGAGACAGAGAATAAATTACTCATCTTGTTCTTTTTATAAAACCATATTACACTATTTTTATCCTTCTGACAAGGAAGATTGTGGTTAGAAAAAGACGGGCTTGATGAATTGAACCTCTACCTTAATTCATAGACAGGCGAGACGCCTGTCCTACGATTGAGGAGAGTAAAAAGTAGCTTGTCCCCTTTTTTATGCTTGATTTTTTATTTTAAACCGTATATAATTTAATCGTAGTTCAATAAAATACGGTAAATTATTAAAATATTATTTAATTATTTACTATTTTTTAGGAGGTAATTTTGATGCAAAATATCTTTTCGCTGCAGAATCCCTGGCGAATTCAGCCAGGATGGCGGCTTACCGGTCTCGCTCCACGAAGAATTCAGCCATTAATCTTAAATTGGATAGATGAACCAGAAATTTTAGTTATTAGGGGCGCTCGTCAAGTAGGAAAAACTACTTTGATTAAACAAATAATTTATGAGCTAATCCATAAAAGAGGAGTGAACCCAGAAAATATTTTTTATTTTTCTTTTGATGAACGAGATTTGCGGAATTTAGTTTTACAAGAGCCAAAATCAGTATTTAATTTTATCCATCAACAAAGGATAGGAAAAGATAGAGTTTTTATATTTTTCGACGAAATACAAAAAGCTCCGCAAATACTTGAGACTTTAAAGATATATTATGATTCAAATAAGGATTTTAAATTTATTATGACTGGATCGTCCAGTTTAGAGTTAAGTAAAGGTATTAGCGAGTCTTTATTAGGTAGAGTAATAAATTTTCAACTCTATTCTTTCACCTTCCAGGAACTTTTAAGTTTAAAGGCATCAGCAACTCTAATTAAATTTTTGCCAGAATTAAGAAGAGAATTAGAAGATTTTCTTCAGAACTTTGTCGGCTATAAACGTAATAAGCAAAATATAGATTATGATTATGAGAGATTAAAAAAAGTATTTTCTAAATTAAATTTCTATAAGGATGAAATAATGATTCAATTCAATGAATATCTACTGCAAGGAGGTTATCCGGGGGTGGTAAAGAAACAAAGATTTATGTCAGAAATGGTATTAAGAAATATAAAACAAGTCTACATAGAAAGAGATATTATTGAGACTTTAAAGATAGAAAAACATTTTGCTTTTTCTCAGCTTTTAGAGCTCCTTTCTTACCAGATCGGAAGTTTGATTAACCTTGATGAGTTGGGCAGAAACTTGAATATTTCATTCTCTACTTTAAAGAATTTTTTAAATATCTTAGAAAAAACTTATATAATAGAACTTCTACAACCATATTTTACAAATCAAAGAAAAGCAGTTAGAAAAAATAGAAAGATTTATTTTTTAGATACCGGATTTCGTAATGCTTGTATTGGTTTAATTACTTCTCCCTCTAATCCGAATGAGATTGGACATTTAGTAGAAAATATAACTTTTAATGTTTTAAAAAAAGTAAATTCTTATTTGTTTGCGGAATCTATTCAGTTCTTTTTTTATCGCACTTATGATGGTGGAGAGATAGATTTTTTAGTAAAAAAGGGGGATGAAATTTTCCCAATAGAGGTTAAATACCAAAATTTCATTAAAGAAAAGATTCCCACGGTGATGAAAAATTTTATGAAGGCAAAGGGAAAGGGGTGTCGGAGAGGAATGGTGATAACTAGGGATTTCATGAGTAAAAAAAGTTGTGATTTTGGAGAAATATATTTTATCCCCTTGAGTTTGTTAGTATTGGGGATTTGAAACAGTCGTTAGCGAATAGTGAATAGTCGTTAGTGAAGAAAATACAAAGAATAAATGCAAGAAAAAAATAGCGGATAGTAAAACAGTATCGAGTATCGAGTATATAGTGAGGAAAAAGAAAGAAAAAATGCAAGGTGCGAGGTGCAAGGTGCAAGATAATTCAATCGACCAATCAAATAACAATCGGCCAATCTGCCAATCAAGAAAAAGAAAAGAAAACAATCAGCCAATCTACCGATTAAGAAATCTAACCAACAAAAGTAATACGTAATAGTGGACGATTTTCTATTTTGCTAACTTAATATTCAGTTAATTTTTTTATTATTGAGCTCTCGGAAGCCTTTCAAGACCTAAAAAAGCTATTTTTGGAAATGAAAGAAATATTAAATTGTCAGTATATTTTTCCAGTTGTAATTGATGATATTGTCCTTCACTATAAAGTTATGGTCAGAACAGGATATAACCGCGGCAGTCTTGACCTTTGAGCCTAAGTCGTTGGCCAATCTCTTTAAAGAAGTAATATGTTTTGAAGTGATGGTCATTGAACTTTTTATTTCAAATAAGTGTAGGAATCCTCCTATTTCAATAACTAAATCTACCTCGAGACCATCTCTTGAACGCAAGTAGTACATAGAAGCTCTTTCCCCAAAATGTAAAAACTTCTTTAAAAAATCATTAACAATCATTGTTTCAAATAAATTTCCAAAATGAGGACTCTTAAGCAGAGTATCAGCATCATGAAACCCTAATAAATAAGTACATAGTGCGGTATCGCCAAAATATATTTTAGGACTTTTTACTATGCGTTTGCCAATGTTTCGGTAATAAGGATAAAGAAGGTATAGTTGATGTGCTGTTTCCAAAAGAGAAAGCCATCTTTTGGCAGTAGGCACGCTAATTCCAATATCCCGGGCAACCTCAGATAGGTTGAGAATTTGTCCTGTTCTTACCGCACAGGCTATTAAAAATCTTTCAAACTGACTGAGATCACCTATGTTCGATAAATTTCTGATATCTCTTTCTAAATAAGTAGTAATATATGAACTGCACCAAAGTTTTCTATCCACTTTTTTGTTAGTAGCAATTTCGGGGTAAAATCCCCGCATCATGACTTCGTTAAGAGAAATTTTCCGGTCAAATTTATTGGTTAGATCTAGTCTTTTTATCCAGGTGGAAATATCCTGAGCATCACGGGCATTATCAACTCTTTCTGAAAGAGAAAAAGGCAAAAGAAATAAGATTGCTGCCCTACCGGCTAATGATTGGGTGATACTTTGCATAAGCGTAAAATTTTGGGAACCGGTAAATAACCATTGACCGGGCTTGCGGTTTTCATCTATTCTGGTTTTTATATAAGATAATAATTCAGGTACATATTGAATTTCATCTATGATTAGAGGCGGGCGATATTGATTTAAAAAACTTATGGGGTCCTCTTTCGCCCTAATTCTTATATCAGGATCTTCCAAGCTTACCAAGGTGCGGGTTTTGGAAAAGAGCATTTTAAATAGAGTAGTCTTTCCTGATTGGCGCGGACCGGTAACCACGATAGCCGGAAAAGTTTTAATTGCTTTAAGGATCGTTTTTTCTAATATTCGAGCCTTTAGTTTCATATTTTTTCGTGCCTTCTAAATAATTAACCAATATATCAATTCACCAATTCACCAATTGACCAATTGACCAATTAAGATAAGAATAAAAATTAGGAAATTAATTCACCAATTGAGCAATAAAGTGATATTTCTAAGTTTATTGTTATTATCTTCATTTTTATTGTTTTATTATAACCCTTAATATTTAATATTGCAAGTTAAATATGCGGGGTAAATTATTAGCGTAGAGCATATAGCTCTTCCTCTCCCCTGTTTTCTGATCAGTCTTTTCTCAAGTAGATTGCTTAAATCTTTACTTGCTTGTCCAGGAGATATATTATTATCGGTAACTTCTTTTAATATAGGTTCGGGTAAATCTTCTTCTCTGTAGATCTGAAAATAAAAATATAGTTTGTCTTTGTGTTTTTCTAAGATTGATCTTTCTTGGAAGGGCGTATGCAATACGCCCCTACCGTATTCATCTTTGCTCATTTTAATGGTAGATTTACCTACTCTTTTGTAGGGTGGTCTCCCGATCAGCCAATTGACCAATCAAAGAGAATCTACCAATCTACCAATCGGCCTATCGGCCGATCAAGAAAAAGAAAAGAAAACAATCGGCCAATCTGCCAATCTGCCGATCAAGAATAATCTTTCAATCAGTCAATTGGATAATCTAACAGTCAGCTATTAATTATTTTTAAGGACGTTTTCTATGTTAATTATTTTAATATTTTTTGGGATATTTTTATATTTATTTATTTCTTTAGTTAATTCCTCCGGGTTGTTGGTAGAAAGTATGATTATTTTTTGGTCGGAGAGATTATTTTCGCTTGAGTATTGGGATAGGAAATTTTCCATAGAAATAGTCTGGTGACCTAAGAATTTTTCTTTAGATGGATCATCACTTATAATTGCATTTAGTTTTAAGGGAGTACTTATTCCGGCATAGTAGGTAATTTCAGCCAGTTGACCAGTGCCATAAATATTTACCGTTTTTTCTCCTTGTTGGTAGAGTTTTATTAAGTAAGCAGTAAGCAGATCTTTAGTATAATGATAATAATGGAGGGTTTCCTGGAAACGGGTATACATCAGTCGGCTGACATTGGCCATACCTTGAGGGGTAATAAGGTAGAGGAGCTTTCTTCCGGTATCTTTTTTGGCTTTAATCCAGCCCCGGCTAATTAAATTCTTTAAGATAGAATTAGTTAAACCTAAAGAGATGTCGAGTTTGTGGGCTAAGGAACGCTGGGATAAATTTGGATTTTCTTTTAACTCTAGTAGAGTGTTTAGTTCGTGTTGGGACATATGGACTCCATTTTTTCTACATCAACGCTCAAGCAGGCTTCAACTGCTTCATATATATTTTTGATAAGCTCTTCCCAGTTATCTCCTTCTGTTAAACAACCTGGAATTGCTGGAACTTCTGCCCAATAACCGCTTTCTTCTGCTTGGTGAATTATTACTTTAATTTTCATATTATTTAATAACTTCCTGATTCAAATTTCCTTTTATAAATTATTGTAGGAATAAAGCATTAGCAATGATTAATTGATTATTTTATGTTCAGGATGTGAACTTAAGAAAATTATACTGTAAAAGAATTGTGATGTCAAATGAAATAAGATACGAGACGTAAGGTGCAAGATGCAAATTGAGATTGCTTCGCTCCCTGCGGGAGTTCGCAATGACATTTAGGGAAAAGAAAGAAAGATAGATTCTTATTACTCGTTTTCGCGAGTACAAGTCTTCACTAGTACAAGTTTCCTGGGAATAACAGAGGAGAAGATGAACTAAGCGAGTTATTCTAAATTAAGCTCAATTTGAAGGACTGTGTTAATATCAGCCATAATATCAGGAGAAAGTTCAGTAATTTTTTCACCGAGCTCCTCTTTGCCAATAGTAAAAATAGAGTCTGCTTGAAATTTTGTAGGTTTAGAAAATCCTTCTGTGACCAGAATTTCCACCGGGTAAACTATATCTCTTTTTTGTGTAGTGCCCGGGATAACCACAACATCATTACTGTAACGGTTTCCTTGATCATTTGACACAACAAGAAGAGGGCGAATTTTCTTTTTACCGGGACCCCAGAAGACTTCACCGCGGCGAGGGAAACTCATAATTGTTCTTCCTCTTCCTGTTTTCGTATAACTTTTGCCTGCGCTTTACGAAGTTCAGGATAAGACTCTGATTTCTGAAGATAATATTTTTTCAATTGTTCAGCTCTTAATTTATTCAAAGAAATATGAATAACTTTAGAGATGGAACCATGTTTATCTTTTAGTTCTTGTAAAAACCTATCATCAGAATCTGATAAATATACAGTATGTCTGGGCATTTAAAAGCACCTCCTTTGTATTACAATACTATCATACATAAAAGTAATCGTCAAGATAAATGTAACAGGGAGCGGTAATAACTTCTACTCTGGTGGATTCCCGCGTGCGCGGGAATGACATAGCGAGCGACCAAAGGGAGCGTGACAATCTCTATTCGCATTCGTTATTGTGGGTATTGGGTGAAATATTCGTGGGTAGCTTTAATGAGATCTTTTTTTATGTTATCCCACGAAAAATTACACTTTATCCCCTCAGGTATCTCTTCCTCTTCAGCATCTTTAAAATAGGTTAAAGCTTTTAAAGCTATAGATTCCGAGAAGGCAGAACCATATTTCTTTTTGCAAAAAGAGAATATATCTTTAAGAGAATATTCTGTTTGTCTGATTATAGCCCAAAGGTCAACAAAATCTTTTTTTAGCCCTCGTTGGATAATTGAAATCATTTTCATAGCAGAAATATCTTCTACTGAAGCAACACTTAAACTATTTAATAGGACTGATCTTTTTAATGTTTCCAATATCTCTATTTGCTCTTTGGAAAGTATCGTTAAATCCACAATAAATCCTCCACCAGTTAAAGGTTCTATCATCGAGTTTATAACCAGAGTGTTCGAGAAATTTTTTAATACCTTCCTTGTTTAATTTGTGGGTGAGCCAGACCCATTCATCAATGCTTCCATATTTTAAAATTCGGGAAATTAATTCAGGAGAGTTTAAGAATTTTTCTTCAGATAAAACTTTATCTGGATAATCCCAGGTGAATTTTTTTAAATTAATACTCAAATTGTTAATACTCGAACTGATCAGGATAATTCACCTCTTAACTAAAAAATAATGAAAGAATAAAGAATATAAAAGAAAATAATTTATATATTATATGTTCAGAAGGTGAACTTAAATACATTATATTGTAAAAGAATTGTGATGTCAAATTAGTCAATATTTATAGACATTACAATTCATATCCTTTCTAATATTATATTTAATATCTTATATGTATGATATCACAAACGAACTTAAAATCAAAGCATTTTCATATGCAAGTAACATAGGGGACGATTCTTTATAATGAATATCGGGGTCTATAATTAAAAAAGTATTTTATAACTATAGAATAATCTGAAAGATTAGGATAGTCAAATAACTTTCTTTATGTTCCCTGTTTTCTAATTAGTTTTTTCTCAAATAGATCGTTTAAATCTTTATTTGCTTGTCCAGGAGATATATTATTATCGGTAACTTCTTTAAATATAGGTTCGGGTAAATCTTCTTCTCTGCAGATTTGAGAATCAAAATATAGTTTATCTTTATGTTTTTCTAAGATTGATCTTTCTTGGAAGGGCGTATGCAATACGCCCCTACCGTATTCATCTTTGCTCATTTTAATGGTAGATTTACCTTATAATATAAGCCCTTTAAACTATATCTAAAATAAGGGTCATTTTAAGCGTTTTTTAGAAAAAGATAGGGTGTAAATTACAAGATACATTTTAGTAGATAGCGGACGGCATATTAGCGGGGAACGGGTTGCTACTTTTGCAACCATTTTTCTCTGGTAATACCTGCATGGTTTAATATTTTTATCAACAAATCTACACTTATAGCTTTCCTATGTGGGTTAGGAAGTGTGAGTCTTAGATTATCCTTAATCATATATAAATGCTTACCACCACTGTAAGGACCTTTAAACCCAAACTTTTTAAGTTTTTTTATAAATTCATGAAAAGATAATGGACTTAGTTTGGGCATTTATATCCTCACCATTTTAACATCTTCTACTGTGATACTGCCAAGTTTCGGAATAGAGAGTCCTTTTTTTATACTAAGTATAAGCCAGCCTTCTATTACTTCTTTAAGCTTTTTTCTACACTCTTCGAGAGTCTTACCACTAGCCCATACACCTTTAAGTTCAGGAACTTCTCCATAATAAGGTTCTTCATCATCAATTATCTCATATTTTGCTCTTTTCAAAGCTTCCTCAATATATTCAGTTAACATAAATAAAATCTCCTTGACTTATTAATTCCTATATACAATTATATCTATCATTATAATTATTATCAAGTCATTTCTTTATCATGCTTTTTCTTTAAATCTTCTATTGTTAATGGTTTTGGGAGAGAACCACAGCTCCATACTTCAACTCTATCATCAAAAATTCTTATCTGAACATTACTGGAAATTTTATAATTACGATGACATATTGCGTTAGTAATTGCCTCTCTTAAAGCCTCAATGGGATATTCCCATCTCTCTACTCTTTCTGTCTCTTTAATCTCTGCGTGTAGTTTAATATGTTCTTTAACAAATTCTAAGGCATCCTCTCTTTGAGCAATTATGTTTCCACCAAAGACCTTCATATCAATAAATTCTAAAAGTGGCTTCTTTGCAGATTTGAGAATCAAAATATAGTTTATCTTTATGTTTTTCTAAGATTGATCTTTCTTGGAAGGGCGTATGCAATACGCCCCTACCGTATTCATCTTTGCTCATTTTAATGGTAGATTTACCTTATAATATAAGCCCTTTAAACTAGATCTAAAATAAGGGTCGTTTTAAGCGTTTTTTGGAAAATAATAGGGTTTTACCTTAAGAGCCTTAAAGAAATGCGTTATACGCCTTGTAGGTTGATATTGCCTGAAAGCCTTATATAGTAAGCCTTTCAAGACTTAAAAAAGCTATTTTTAGCACTTTTTTACTTATTTTTATGCTAATTGGCGTGATGAATATTTATTAAATTTTCCAGAGGGCGCTGAAACCCTTGTATTATCTGCGTTTTAGAACATGCGAATTTTATATAATAAAGATAAAAAAGGTGTAAATTGCAAGATACAAGATGAGATTGCTTCGGTCGTTTCACTCCCTCGCAATGACATTCTTCCCCCTCACCCTGCCCTCTCCCCTCAAGAGCGAGGGAAAAGAGGTATGGGTTCCCGCCTGCGCGGGAATGACATATGGGGAAGCGGAAATGACCCCAGTGAAATAAGATTTCATGGGGCAGGCAGAAAAGGATGGCGTGTAGAAGGTTATTTCTTGTTACTCATTTTCAGCAACCTCTAAATCATTATGAGCTTTAATTAGCCATTTTTTGACATATTCATCTATCATAACCTTATTCCCTCTTTTAAAACCTCTCTTACAACATTACCTATCTTTGTCTTATAGTAATTTATTTCTTTTTTTGATTTGATAATAAAATCAGCATCAATTCCTTCTTTTGCAAGTTTCTTCCGTAAAATGGAAGATAATTCCATTTTCTCTCTAATGGTAAGGTTATTTTTCATTACAATTAGGATATCGTGATCGCTCTTTTCCGAGTAATCTCCTCTTGCTCTGGAACCAAATAAAATAATTTCTTTATAATCAACCTCTTGAAGCATTTCTTTGAGTAAGTTTCCTACATTTTCCTTTATCATTTATTTTTTACTCCTTACCATTAATTTCATTTACTACTCTAAGTAAATGAACTTCTTCTCCATGACCTGATTCTGCAGCATATTCTAAGGCAGTCTGAATATTTTTGTTAGTAAATCGTGAATAATCCTGGAGAATTTTATCAATAGAAATATTATGGAAAAGTTTCCGTAATATTATTTCTACCGAAATTCTTGTTCCTTTTATGTGGATCTATCTGCAAAAACTTCATCAAAAAATATATCCTTGCTCAATTTTTTTTGCCATTCTCTATGTCGTTTTACGCTTTCAATCCTTTTACTTTTTGGTATAGTTATAAATCTAATGGCTTCTACTGGTCCCAATTCTTTTATAAGCACCTGCATCGCTTTTTTAATTACCGTCTCTCTGTTCATATATTTTGCAGTTCTCATCTTAATCCCTCTTTATTATAATTAGGTTTAGGATAATTGTCAAAATTAAGAATTACGAAGAGAAAAAGGAGAAATGTCATATAGTAAATGTTTTCACCCTTCCCCTCTTTTTTTATTAACCCTTTCTCTTCTAAGGATTTAAAAATACGAAGTAGGGTGCTCATTGGTTCCCGTTCCCCATTGTTCGATATATTTAATTAAACAGAAACTTTAGGATACTCTCATCTCTCTATCCTTTCGGTTCCTTTAATTTCTGCGTGTAATTGAAATATGTTCCTTTTGTATTAGCAAAAAGCAGAAATGGTTTTTTAAATTCTAAATTTTCTGATTCGCCTTGAGAAATTATCTTCTTTAAGTCCATTGATATTCACCTTTATATTGTTTATAGAAAGACGGGTCTATCCTACGTGGTGTTTTTAATTTTTGTAGGGGTCGAATTTATTCGACCCGTTTTCACTGCGGGTTCGATGAATCGAACCCCTACCTCATCCCCACTATATTTCATCTCGATTCTCACCGGTGGTGAATTTAGCCATACTCGCTTGGGCTTCTTCCAACATTTTCAACTTTTTTACCCTTCTTAAATTAATTCCCAGCTCTGAAGTAATAGGCTCAAGTAGTTTGAAAGCCTCTTCTTTTTTGACTAATATTTCTTGGGGCAGAATTTTCCTATTTTCAGCGAGTTTAAAGAAACTCCTTTGAAATTCGGATATGCATTCTGCAGGTTTTGCTAAATCATGGCTTAATATAAAACCTGAATATTGGTCTACCCATAAAGTTATATAAGGATAAAAAGGACTTTCTTCTTTTTCTTTAATTGGATTTAGATAGTAAAAGTAATCAACCTCCCAAACACCCTGGCGATAAGGGATTCTTCTCTTGATTTTTTCCAAACGAACTGTATCGATCGGTTCTACAATAATTTCTCCTTTTTGTAGGGGTAATGGCTCCATCCACATATCTCTCCAGGATAAACCTGTTTTATCCTTTTTGGGAACTCGAACTAAATAACGATTTTCCAACTTTCTTTATTACTTGAAAATCTTCTTTCTGTAAATATTTTCTGTCTTCGAATGAAGCCATAAGTATCCCACATCCAGTTCCAACACTCTTTTCTCTTAAATTCTATTGCGGCATCATATAGTTCTTTCCACTCTTGAATAGACGGTGGTTTATCGTTCATTTTTTTACTTCCTCCTTGTGTTTTCTCTATATTATAAGAAGAAAAAAGGGGAAAGGCAACTTTTTAAATCAAAAAGTAGTCAGTCCCCTTTTTGGAAGGGCGTATGCAATACGCCCCTACCGTATTCATCTTTACTCATTTTAATGGTCGATTTACCTACTCGTTTGTAGGGTGGTCACCCAATCAGTTAATCTATTACCAATCTATCGATTAGATTTGAATTAATATCATATACTTCTATGATTAATTGATTATTAATAAGGAATAATTTGCAAAAATGATAGGCTTTAATAAACAATTGACTATAAGGACTTTTTCGGGCTTGGCCATAAAGAGGGGCTCCTCCCCCACCAGTAACGACGTAATAGATATTATGATATAAAGACCTTTCATAGTCATGGTCATGCCCGTTAAAAACTATATCTACACCATATTGTTCAAATAAAGGAATGATAGTCTGTCTAAGACCTTTTTCGTCTTCAGTGTGGTGACCGGTACTAAAGGGTGGATGATGAAAAATGGCTATCACAAATTTTATATTTTCTTTGATATTTTGTAAATCATCTTCCAGCCAAAGATATTGTTCTGAACCTATACTACAATCTGAATTACTATCCAATACTATAAAGTGAAGGTTATCTTTTTCTACCGAATACCATCGTTTATTATTGGGTAGAATAAAGTTAGCAAAATATAAAGGCGAATTGTTTTCGTGATTTCCCAAGGCAGGATAAAAATCGGCAATTTTAATTAAATCAGAAATTATCTCATTAAAGGTAGCCCATTGGTCAGGAATTAAACCATCTTCTACCAGATCGCCAGTATGGAAGACGATATTTGGTTTTGTTTTTATAATTTCATCAACCATCTTCTGATGAGTTTGATGGTCAGTTCTACTGTCTCCATAGATTACAATTGATTGAGAGACAGTTTGCTGATCTCCAATAGAAAAGCAAGATAATGGTAAAGAAATTAGTATTATGGTCAGCAAGATTAAGGTGATTAATTTTTTATGATTAAGTTTGCACATCTTAAAAATCCTTCCAATAGACAATTAGTCGACCAATCAAATTCAATTGACCAATTCTCCAATTAACCAATTTACCAATTGCTTCTCTTCTTTTTTCCAAGGTAATTATAAACAGTCTCTTTTGCTATACCTACGCTGGAGGCAAGTTCATCGATATTGAGTAGGTTCCCGGCTTGGTCCGCTAAAATTCTCAAAAAATATGGATTCCCGCGTGCGCGGGAATGACCTAAAGAGGAACAGGAATAACACATTAGAATAATAATCTTTTTTATTTATAAGAAAGTTGTTCATCAATAAGGCTAAGCAAATAGGCGAATTTATTTTTCTTATAATATTCTCTGCTATCATGGTCTAAAAGAGATCCTAAAGTTACATAGTAATCTCTTTTTTTAAATCCCTGGATAATTTCTTTAATCTTTTTTAATTCCTCATCATCTACTGCAAGATTAACTCCTCTTCTGGATAAAAATTCTATATCAAATACATCTCTTATTTCTTTTCGGTCCAAAGGAGCCTCTATCTTATTTTTCATCATCTGTCCTAAGGTAAAAGATTTAAGCAATACTTGCTGGTTAGAATATGGGGAGTAAGCAATTGTTTCCTGAAAATCTCTTGCTGTATCAAATCGCTCATGGCATATGCCTCTTAAAATATATTTTAAATTTTGAGGGATATCTCTTTAATATATCTTCGCAACTTTTTTTATCTATTTTTTCTAAATTTAGCGAACTGAGATCTAAATTATATTTTCCTAAATAGTTTAAATAAAGGGAATCGATAAAGGCTTTTTCAGGGGAGGCAATAAAAATATTGTTCTCTTTAGAAAAGCCAAAGTAAAAATCATTTTTGATTTTGCTATAATTAAATATAAATCCTTCAATATCTTTGGTAAAGGTACGGTATAAGGAGATAGATTCGATAAATTTCTGCTGAACCTGGGTAGTGTATTCATAAAATGAAAGAGCGGTCATCAAAGAGATATAAGATGGGACCTGCAGAAGATTAGCCAGCTCCAGGCAGAATCTTCCGCTATGGATAGCATTTTTGCTATATCCTGGTAAGTAAAATATAGGTTTTTTATCTTTTTTATATCATTATATTTCATAAGGCTAAGCACACTTAATTAATCTTTTTGTTAATTTATTATACTCTGGTGGTAGAATTTGTCAAGACACCCCCACCTTAATCCTCCCCCCTCAAGGGGGAGGAGATATATAAACTTATTCTTCCCTTTCAAGGGGGAGGAGATTTTGCAAAGAGAAATTGCTGCGGCTTGCCGAAGGCAATTTTGCAATTATAGAAAAGATGGATTCCCGCGTGCGCGGGAATGACATAAAGGGGAATGGGAATGACAGAGACAGACGGGCCTGCCCTAGGTTGTGTATTGAATTTTTGTAGGGGTCGGATTTATACAGGTTTGATTATGGAGTTCATTTTTTTAAAAATTGCTTCTTTTACGTGGTGAAGTTTTTGGAGAGCTTCCTTTTTGGTCTTGGCTTGAAAAGATAAATATAGTTTTATCTTAGGTTCGGTCCCAGAAGGACGCAGGCAATACCAGGAGCCATCGGAAAATACAATTTTTAAGACATTAGAGAGAGGCAAGTCAAGTGAAGTAGTTTTTAGAGTCAGGGATTTGGGGTGATAACTCTTGCCGATTAAAATATCATTAATTCGGACAATTTCCATATTTTTAATCTGGGGAAGATCTTTTCTAAAGACTTCCATAATCTCGGCTATCTTCTTCTCTCCTTCCTGACCTTCCAGATAGATAGAGTGTTGATCTTCTTCGTAGTAGCCATACTTCTTGTAAAGATCTTCCAAGACCTGAAGTAGGTTAAGTCCTTTTTTGTGATAATAAGCAGCCATCTCACAGATTAACATTGAGGCAATTACTGCATCTTTGTCACGCACAAAATCTCCCGCCAGATAGCCGATACTCTCTTCATAGCCGAAGAGGAATGATTTTTTTTCTTTTTCTTCTATTACTTTGACCTGATGGCAGATGAATTTAAAACCAGTCAAAGTCTCATAGGTTTCTACTCCGAAACTATCGGCAATTACTCTGGACATATCACTGGTTACTATAGTTTTAACTATGAAACCGTTGGTAGGGAGTTGGGACAACTCTTTTTTACTGCTTAAAATATAATGAAGGAGTAAGACACCGACTTGATTGCCGTTTAGGACGGTGTATTGATTATTGTGAGTAGAGATTGCTTCGTCATTATCATTCCTCGCAATGACAGATGGGATTGCTTCGCTCCCTACGGGAGCTCGCAATGACAGATTGGTGTCATTCCCTCCATCTTCTATGTCATTCCCGCGAAAGCGGGAATCTATCCCTGACGGGTGAGACGACTGTTCTACGCTTTTAATGTTAGACGAGATTGCTTCGGTCGTTTCACTCCCTCGCAATGACAAAAAAGGGTGCTCCTCGCCATGATGCGGATTATTTTTTACTGCCAGGCCGATGCGGTCAGAGTCCGGGTCAGTGGCAATTAGAATCTCAGCATTTACTTTTTGGCCTAATTGAATAGCCAGCTCGAAGGCGGCAGGGTTTTCAGGATTAGGTGATTCTACCGTAGAAAAATTTGGGTCAGGATGAGTCTGTTCTTCTACTACAAATACATTGGTAAATCCCCTTTCTTTTAAAATCATTCTTATGGGAATATTCCCTGCTCCGTGGAGGGGGGTATAGACTATTTTAATAGATTTATCAAGATCATCTCCGTCTCTAATAGTAAGTTCTTTTACTTTTTGCAAATAGACCTGGTCAATTTCCGAACCAATTATATTAAATAAACCTTTTTTAGTGGCAGTGAAAAGTTCAATTTTTTTAATCAGAGAATAGTCTTTTATTTGGTTGATGTGGTAAATTATTTTATCGGCAATCTCGGGGATGATCTGTCCACCATCGGAGCCATATATTTTATAGCCATTATATTCGGGGGGATTGTGGCTGGCAGTGATTACTATACCGACGATAGCGTGAAGGTAACGAACGGTAAAGGAAAGTTCAGGAGTAGGACGGATATCCTCAAAGAGGAAGGTTTTAATATTATTGGCATTTAAGACCAGGGCGACAGTTTCAGCAAATTCTCGAGATTTATGCCGACAGTCATAAGCAATGACCACACCTCGGTCAAGATAGTTTTGTGGGTATAAGAAGTGAGGGTCTTTTGGTGATTCTTCAAGAAGATAGTTAGCCAGCCCCTGGGTAGTTCGGGAAACGGTGTAGATATTCATCCGATTAGTACCCATAGCAATTTTTCCTCGCAGTCCACCGGTACCAAATTCCAGGTCTTTATAGAAGCGGTCTTTAATCTCCTCTTTGTTGCCACTAAGAGCTCGTAACTCTGCCTTGGCTGGTTCATCAAAATATTCATTTTCTAACCAGAAGTGGTATTTTTCGAGATAAGACATTGAAAAAACTCCTTCCTTTTAATTTACCATTAGTAAAATTAGCCAGGCGGGTATTAGCCATAATATTTTATCATCCTGTTTCCTCTTCTGCAACAAATCTTTGCTAACTATTATCCCTTCTTTAACTCCATACTTTTCCATAAATTTAATTATTCCCTTTAAATCCTTAAGTAGAATTTGGTTACGATACTTAACCTCTACAGGCAGAAGAGAACTAGTTTCCAGCACAAAATCAACCTCTTCCCTTTCCCTCCAATAAAAAACTTTCTCTTTTAAGAAACATCTGCCCACCAAGCTCTCTACTTTTTGACCTTCTACCCTCTTCTCTTTATTCCCTCCTCCAAAGACAGTAATTAAACCGCTATCAATAAGATGAACCTTCTGATTGCTACGAATCTGTTTTTCTACCGAAGGAGAATACTTTTTTATCCCGAAAACTAAAAATGATTCAATAAGGTAGTTCAAATACTTAAGGGTATATTCTCTGCTCAGGGATAGAGAATTAGCTATATTGGTAATGTTCATAATATCAGAAGAATGGTCGGCCAGATAGAGGAAAAATTTTTCCAGAACCTGCGGTTTTTTTATTTCGTAAAGGTCTACCAGGTCTCGATAAATCACTTTTTCAATAACATCCTCTCGAAGAAGCCTCTGCCACAAAATAGGATTTTCTACCTCCAGAAGATGGGGAAATCCTCCCCGATTAAGATATTCGGCAAAAAGAATTTTGATTTTGCTTTGATAAGGAATCAGTTGGTCGATTGGCGATAGGCTGTCCGAAAAAAGACCTGTTACCCCTTTAAGTAAATTAGAAGTGGCGAAATTTTTCTGCAAATTAAGAATAATTTTATCTAATCTTTTATCTTTTAATTGACAGGATAAAAACTCACAAAAACTAAAGGGTAATATAAGCTCTTCTATGGTTCTGCCCATTAAAGATTCGGACCCTCTCTTGATAAGAGAAGCTGAGGAACCTGATAATATAAATTTAAGAGGATACTTTTTATCAAAATATTTTTTAATTTCAAATTGCCATCCCTCCCAGAAATGAACCTCATCTAAAAAAAGGTAAATTTTTTCATTGGCCTTTAATTCAGTTAAGGTCCTTCCACTTAACTGTTCATAAACATCTAATAGGTCAGTCAGGTTTGTTGGTGAATCTGAGGAAGGGGTGGTGAGCAATTTAAATTCAGGATCATCACAGGAAAGGTAGATTATATTTTGAGATGGTATTTCTCTTTTACTGATTAATTCATCAATAATTTGGTAAAGAAGGGTAGTCTTTCCTGTCCTTCGCGGTCCCTTAATAAGGATAGCCCGATCCAATTTAAAATACTCGAGGAACTTTTTTAATACTGGTCTTTGGTAAGTTAGTTTAAGGGAGTCTGGAACTCTATGGTCAATCCACCAGGGGTTATGGAAATATAAAAGTCTTTTCAGTTTTTCTTTGCCTTCTATATTATTTTTCATTCTATTTCCCTTTATTATTTTACTGTGGTATTGATAACTGTAGTTTACAATATATTGGTTTATTTGTCAACATTGGTTTGCAATGTTTGATTGTTGTACGACCAAGATAGATTCCCTCTTTCGAGGGAATGACAGAGACTTGTAACTGGTTAACTGTATTTTCTTGTATTTTATACTAACGACTATTCACTATTCACTAACGACTAGTTTAATTGGGTAATTGGTAAATAGGCAAATTGGATAATTGATATTATTCTATATAGAAGGCTTGGAGTACTTTTTTGGTTTTTAAATTCTGAACAAAAACTATAAAGTGTAGTTTTTCTTTTTCTCTATCGTCTTCTTGGTCAAGCGATATTTCGGAAGTAAATTTAAAATTAAAAGTATGGTCAGGCAAAAGTAAGGGTATATTTTGAAAGGGGAATATATCCTGGGCATAGCAGTATAAGCCAGACTCATCTCTTTCTTTAGAAACCATTCCACAGACTGCTAAATCTTTTAAAAAGGTATCGCTTATATTTTTTACCGTACCTTCAATAATTATATTTAATACTTTTTCTTCTTCCTTCTCCCCCTGAGGAGATTCCTTGGTCTTTTCCCTCTCCCCTTGAGGGAGAGGGTTAGGGTGAGGGGCCTTAACTGCTGATAGCTCAACAAGGGGAGGCTGAGTAAGTTCCTCGTCGATAGCTTTTTTATAACAAGTATAATTTCCCTCCACACAATCACAAGCCAGACCCTGAAGCCTTTTGGTTAAGCCATTGATAAATACATCCGGAGTACCTTTTTTATCGGAACCAACATGCCAGTCATAGCGAGCATTTGTCTCTGTAGTATCATAACCATCACCCCAGAGGTGTTCTTCCACCAGGATAACTTTGGTAGTGCCATATTCCCAGGCTAAGTCTTCCAGGCAGAATTCAGCAGTGGGACAACTAAGGCAACCTTCTCGAACAAATAGTTCCACCAGGACTACCCGAGGAACACTTTTCGGAGAAGCAGTATCTTGGGCAAAGACTGGAGAAGTAAGAATATTGCCGTTGGGTAGAACCAGTAAAAATATTATTAAAAATATAAATATAAATAATTTTTCTTTCATTCTTAGTTATTTCCTTTCCTATCTATCCTGTGATTACCCTTACTTCTAATCATTTCCAATTCCGCCTAAAAAATAGAACCGTCCCCATTTCATTGTCCCCATTTCATTTATTCTTTTAGCATTTCACTTAATAGCAGGACTTTTATTTCTGATATTTTTTTCAAATTTGCATCATTGGTAATAAATAGATCTGCTTTTACCTCTAAAGAAGTAGCTATCTGAATAGCATCTGGGGTGTTAATATTATAATTGGCTCTTAGTTTCCCTTTCCTTTCGGACATATTCAGTTGCATCTATGCCTTGCCAAATCTCTTTTCCTAATCCTAAGGCATATTTAGCATAACTTTTTGGTTGGGGATAGATAATTATTTTTTCATTATTGGTCTTTATAATTAGCTTGTC
>Ga0210049_1000980_pt1 | contig 25887 bp, 15 predicted proteins | sample CryGeyCG2014_300_2_FD_183964 | JGI IMG/M metagenome (GOLD analysis project Ga0210049, IMG submission 183964) | Groundwater microbial communities from aquifer - Crystal Geyser CG06_land_8/20/14_3.00 (SPAdes) (version 2) | ecosystem: Environmental > Aquatic > Deep subsurface > Groundwater | place... | reverse complement strand
CGAACAATTTCCCTGAGCTTCTTCATCCTCCGAGTCCCCTCTTCGGGCGGCATCTCAATAGCCTCCTTAATGGTTTGAGCGAATTCATCTGCCGCATAAGGATTGATAAGTAGGGCTTCATTCAACTCTCGTGAAGCGCCTGTAAACCTTGAGAGAATGAGGACGCCATTGGAGTCGGTCTTGGCTGCAATATATTCCTTTGCCACCAGATTCATTCCATCCTGAAGGGAACTGACAATACAGAAATGAGACATCTTGTAAAAGGCCAGCATGGAAAGGAAAGGGATATGTTCTCGAAGAAAAAGGATTGGGGACCAGTACTCTGTGCGATGCCTCCAATTAACCTTCTCCACCCATTCGTCAATCTCATCGTTGATTTGCTTATAGCTTGGAATATGTTCTCGACTTGGTGCGCCCAACTGGATATATACGAATCGTTTTTTATATTCAGGGTTTTGATCCAGAAAAAGATCAATGGCTCTAAATTTCTCTGGAATGCCCTTGGTATAATCAAGGCGATCCACACCCACTCCTATAACATCCCCCAAAAGGCGATACTTGATTTTAAGCCTTTTCACCTCCTCTTCTACTTCCTTTTTCGCTGCGCTTTCGGCAATGGCATCAAAATCGATGCTAATAGGGAAATGGCGAATATAGGTGATTTTGTCTTTGTAAACAATGGCAGATCTTTCCCGGTCAGGTCTCGCCTCGAGCTCACGATCCACCGTATCAATAAAGTTATTACAATGGTAACGGATATGAAAGCCTAATAGGTCATTGCCCAAGAGGCCTTCGAGGAGTTCCTTTTTCCATGGGCAGATTCGGAATGCCTCCGGGTTTGGCCAGGGGATATGCCAAAACTGAACCGTTAAGGCATCTGGATTTTTCTCTTTGATAATCCGAGGAAGTAATGCAAGATGATAATCTTGAATAAAGACGAGAGGTCTTTCACTCCCGGTTTCCTCCAAAACCTTCTCCGCAAAGAGGTGATTCACCTTTTTGTAATATTCCCAATCAGATGCCTTGAAAACAGGGCGTGTGTAGGCAATGTGGCAGAGTGGCCAGAGGGCTTCATTCGCAAAACCGTAATAAAAACCTTCCTCCTCTTCTTTCGAAAGCCAAACTCTTTTTAATTCATATCGCGGGTCCTCCGGCGGAACTCTCACCTTCTGGTTATTGTCCACAGTCTCGCGATCCGCTGTCCCACTTCCGTGTGCGACCCAAACTCCTCCACAAGCTCGCATCATCGGATCTAATGCAATGGTGAGCCCGCTTGCTGGACGAATACATTCAATTTGGTCTTCTTTCCAATTATGGATGTAGGGCTCCCGGTTGGAGACAACGAGGAGTTGATAATCCTTCAGCTTCTCTTTGATAACCCTTTGAAAATGCCCTTTTCTCATCGATAAATCACTGTTTAGTCCTTTATGGAGGCTCTTAAAAACTAAAGGAGGCCTTCGATCAGAAAGAAGGTTCCCACAAAATCACATCCAATTTTGATTACAGGAAGTGAAGGAATCTGACCGGGCCTCCTTTAATGCCTTTATTTCTGCAAATTTTTGGCAATTATCGGAGGTTATTAATACTACAGCGACTCTTTGAAAAAAAACGGCACTGTACCAACAAAATGTACTGCCACCCCGTCCGTCATACCCGCGAAAGCGGGTATCCAGTTGGGGTTTTGAAGCCCGTAGACATGCTGGATTCCCGTTTTCACGGGAATGACAGAAAAAATCCGCTGTAGTATTAAAAGAAGAGCAAAAAGAATACCAAAAGCGTGAAATTAAAATCCTTTTAAATTCCCGTTAATTCCGGCTTTTATAAAAAACCAGGGAGTTTAAAAAAGGGGAAAAACGAAACAGTCTGTGGCAAAATGGGTCAGAGGGAGCGAAGTTTTAATTATTAGGCCTCTCCCAGCAATTCTCGGTGAAAATACAGCGAGATTCTTCAGTCGCTAGGGCTCCTTCAGAATGACATTACGAAAGTCCCCAGTTGTCATTCTGAGCGAAGCGAAGAATCTCAATAGTTTGTGAACTCATCGAGAATTGCTGGGCCTCTCCCCTTTTATTCTCTCGATTTCATTATGATAAGTTCGGATGATGTCTTTTCGGCTTAGCATGGAAATAACTTTTCGTGAATCCTCACGACTCACCACAGGCAGTTCACGAATCTCAGCCGCTGTCATTTTTTCCAAGGCAGTATTGAGATCATCCTTTAGCGTTACGGTCAGGACCTCTTCTACGGCAATATCTTTGGCGATAACCAGTTTATGAAGTTCTTTTCCGAGCATCACCCTCCGAATATCGGTCAACGAAAGAATTCCCTTCAAATGTCCATCCCTATCCACTACCGGAAAATTGTTTTGATTCGAGTGAACGATCAATTGGAGGATTTCCTCAAATTGCATGCCCTCTGGGATGGTCTCCACCCTCCTATCCAAAGGAAGAGCATCTTTTACGGAAAGATGATCTAAAATATCAACAGCGAAGTCACCGACATGTGCCGGTGAATCGATTCGGGTAGAAACCTGTTTCTCATAGAGTGAAGTCTCTCCCAATAGAAGATATGAAATGATGGAAACGATCATCATCGGGACGATCAGGCTATAGCCACCTGTCATCTCAGCCACCATGATCAATGAGGCGACAGGAACCTTTGCGACGCCTGCAAAAAATCCTCCCATTCCAACTAAAACAAAGGAGCTTGGATTAATTAACAAATCGGGAAATAATCCTGAACAGAGACGTCCATAGAAACCACCCAACATGGAACCGATAAAAAGAGAAGGAGCAAACACGCCTCCGCTTCCTCCAGAGCTGATGGTAAAGGAAGTGGCAAAGATTTTAGCGAAAACAAGTACTAACATCATCCATAGGGTTAGGTTTCCATCAATGGCTGACTGGATCCACTCGTAGCCCCCTCCCAATACCTGTGGCAAAAAGAAGGCCAGTCCCCCCAGCATGAGTCCCCCTAATGCGGGTTTGAATAATTTTGAAAAAGGGAGTCTGGTAAAGAAGCGATCCCTTATACCGTAGAAGAAATGGATGTATAAGAAACCGATGGCCGCACAGAAGATTCCAAAAACGCCATAGATGAGGAGTTCACTAGGAGCGATGACGGGAGATAATCTCGGGATATGGAAGATGGTCCCCCATCCATAATAGAGTGTAAAAACGGTATAGGCCACAATCGAAGAGAGGATGGAAGGGATAATCCCCTCAAATTCGAATTCCGGTTTTCGGTAGAGAACTTCTGTAGCAAAAAGGGCGGCGCCCAATGGGGCTTTAAAGATGGCGCCAATCCCTCCGGCTGCACCTGCCAGTAACAGAATCCGGCGTTCCCGTTCATCCATCTTCAAAAGAGAACCAATGAAGGAGGCAAACCCTGAGCCAATCTGGGCGATGGGACCTTCTTTTCCTGCAGAGCCTCCTGAACCAATGGTGATGGCTGAGGCGATCGTTTTAATAATAGGAACCCTTTTTCGAATGATTCCCTTCTTCCGGTGAAAACTTTCGATCATCGCATCCGTCCCATGTCCCTCGGCTTCGGGAGCAAAACGAAATACGAGGAGTCCTGAGAGGAGCCCTCCTAAGGCAGGGATCCATAGGATCATCCATCGACTGAGAGGAAACCCCAAGAGGGAAAATTCCTGGAGCTTTTCTGGAAGGAAAAGAGTCACAAGGTCTTTCATAAAGAATTGAGTTCCTCTTTGAAGGAGAAAGTTGAAGAGAATGGCTCCAAAACCCGAGACCACCCCAATGAGAACCCCAAGGAAGATCCAGCGCCAAATCCACTTCATTCGCATCGGTGAAAAGGATTGAAGAAATTTTTTTACCATTATTCTATTGACAATTGTAAAAAACCAGTTATTAATTCATTCACATATGAAGAAGTTCCCAATTTTATTATTACTCCCCCTTATCAATTTCTTACTTATCGATCTATTTTATTCTTCCTTGTGGTCTGGAGAGGGTGCTTACTTTTATCGTCCCCCAGTTCGATCTCATGGGGTAGATATTCAGGCGATGACCGTCATCGGTTCCCCTCACACCTATATCGTTCAAAAAGAGGAGACATTACTGGATATCGCTCGAAATTTTGATCTCGGTTTTTCTGAAATTCAACTCCTTTATAAGGACTTCGATCCCTGGGTCCCTCCCGAAGGAATGGAATTAACCATCCCGACTTACTGGATTTTGCCTGAAGGAAAATGGAATGGAATATTAATCAATATTCCTGAGATGAGGCTATATTTATTTCTTAAAAAGATCTTTATGGTGAAAACATTTCCAATTGGGATCGGAGTTACTGAAAGTTCCACCCCTGTGGGACGGTTTTATATTAAGGAGAAGAGAGTTTCCCCCACCTGGTATATCCCCCGTTCTCTTCGTGAAAAATATGAAGGCAGAAAATCCATCCCACCAGGGCCGGAAAATCCCCTCGGCTCCCATTGGATGGGTTTATCCATGCGTGGTTATGGCATTCACGGCACCAATTTCCCATGGGCGGTTGGACGGCTGGTCACCCATGGATGCATCCGCCTTTACCCCGAGGATATTCTCCATTTATATCCCACGGTTCCAGTTGGGACACCTGTAAATATTATCTATGAGCCCATTAAAATAGGATTTAAAGAAGGGCGTATTTTCATCGAAGTCCATGAAGACATTTATCACCGAATCCCTGACCCTCTCCAATTCGCCCTTAAAAAATTGGAGCAAAAAAGGATCACAAACCTTGTTGAATTAGAGAAACTGGAGGAGGCCTTAATTCAGAGAAGGGGGGTTCCCATAGATATCACATCCGATTTCGATCACGGGAGGTGAGGATAATCTGACCCGGCCTCCTCCAATACATTTTTTTCATTTTTTTAACTTTTTTTCGAAACCCCCAACAGCCTTCTCACTGGCGGCCTCTGCCTTTTTTGAAAAACTTTCTGCGGAGACGGCAGCTTTTTCTGCCCTTTGGGCGGCGGCCTCTGCCTTTTCTGAATATTCCTTTACCTTCTCCAAAACCATCTTCGCTTCCTTGTTCGCTTTCTCTGCTGCTTCCCTTGCCTCCCTGATTTCTTGAATTGGATTGCATCCTAAAACAAAAAATAGAAGAGTGATCATTAGTATCCATCGACTCAATGTTCTCATCTGTCTCCTCCTTTATAAAATGGCTTATTCCTGATCGAAAAAGAACGTGGCCTTAACATTTTGAGCATTTATGACTTCCACCAATTTTCGGATTGAATCATAAATGGAATTTAATTCATCCTTCTTTAACTTCCTTAATCCATAGATCATCTTTCCCTGGACAGGGTTTGGCGCCTTCCTCACTAACCTCTCACCCTTTGCGGTTAATTGGACCTTCACAACCCTTCGGTCCTTTTCCCCCCGATCCCTCACCACATAGCCTTTCTTCTCCAACCGATCAACAACCCCTGTAATAGTGCTAGGGTGTAAGTACATCTTTTCGCTCAGCTCGCCCAAGGATAAGCTTCCATTCTGGGAGATGGTTTTAAGGGCCCAGAGTTGTGGGCCAGTAATGCCAAATTTGTTGGAAACCTCATGAGAATAATCATGAATGCTCTTAAAGATTCTTCGAAGGGCCTGCATTATATCCGAAATGGCCACATTACGATTGACGCGTTGAGTCATTTCTCACTTCGTTTAAAAACTTTGCATATAAAATATTTATGTACAAAATAATAATTTCTGTCAAATTTGTCAATAAAAAAAGTTACATGACTTCTAATGACCTTGAGACAAATTGAGGAAATATACGATGGGTTCAATAAGGCAGATTATGTTTCCTGAAGTTTTCGGTAGAGTGTTTTTCGATCGAGGCCCAATATTTCAGCAGCTTTAGATTTATTTCCCCCTGCTTCAAGTAAAACTCTCTTGATATATTCTTTCTCTAATTGAGACACCGTATATTTCTCCCTAAATCCTTTCCCAATGAGACTCTCATCTTTCTCTTCAATCATGGTTATGGGCAAATCCTCGAGGAGTATTGTTTCATGCCGTGTTAAAGTGATCGCTCTCTGAATCACATTTTCCAGCTCTCTGACATTTCCAGGCCATGAATAATTTAATAAAATTTTTAAGGCGCTCTCTGAAATGCTCGAAATATTCTTCTTCATCTCTCCATTAAATTTTCTGATGAAATGTTGAGCCAGGAGTGGGATATCCTCCCTTCTGTCACGAAGGGGGGGCAATTCGATATCAATCACCTTTAACCGATAATAAAGGTCTTCGCGAAATTGCCCCTGCTGGATCAGGGACTTTATATCACGATTCGAAGTAGAGATGATCCCCACATCAATGGGGTAGGATTTTGTGTCTCCCAGGGGCCGGACTTCTTTCTCTTCAATCACCCTCAATAGCTTCGCCTGGAGGGTAAAGGACATCTCTGTGATTTCGTCCAGAAAGAGGGTCCCTTCATTGGCTTCGAAAATCAGACCCTTTTTATCTGACTTGGCATCGGTAAAGGCGCCTTTCTTATAACCGAATAACTCACTTTCAAGAAGCGTTTCCGGGATCGCCGCACAATTGACCGCAATGCAGGGCCCCTCCTTCCTAATTCCATTATAATGAATAGCCTTAGCCACCAATTCCTTACCCGTCCCACTTTCACCCGTAATCAAGACATTGCTGGAAGTATCACTAATCCTTTCGATCAGGTCATAAATCTTTTGCATGGAAGAGCTTTTTCCAATAAGTTGATGAAAATGATACCGGGCCTCCACCTCCTTTTTTAACCTAACAACCTCTTTCTTCAGAAAGCGATTTTCGAGGGCCTTTTTAACGGTCAGTACAAGTTCATCCATTTGGAAGGGTTTGGTGATATAGTCATAAGCGCCCATCTTCATTGCCTTGATGGCCGATTCAATCGTCCCAAAGGCAGTGATGATGATCACCGGCGTCAGTGGTGCCACCTTGTTAGTCTCTTCAAGGAGATCAAGACCCTTCAACCCCTTCATTTTTAAATCGGTAATGATCACATCGAAATCCTCTTTCTTGAGCAATCTGGAGGCTTCTAAACTATCGTTTAGGGTATTGACGGAGAATCCCTCCCCTTTTAGAACATCAGAAAGCAATCCGCACATCTCCAGATCATCGTCCACGACCAGAATTTTATGACCTCTATCCGCCATTCTTTACCTCCGGTGGGAATGTGGGAAGATAAATCTTAAACAAGGAACCTTTCCCTATTTCACTTTCTACCTCAATCCATCCTTCATGGTCTTGAACGATCCCCTGGCTCACGGTCAGACCCAGGCCCGTCCCTTTGTCTCTTTCCTTTGTGGTAAAGAATGGGTTAAAAATGTTGTCCATCAATTCTCCCCCCATCCCCATTCCTGTATCCTGCACCTTTACCTCCACATACCGATGCTGTCCATCCTCAAGGCCCTCTTTGGAAATCCATTTTGATGAAGTTGAAAGACGAAGGGTTCCCCCTCCCGGCATAGACTGAACCGCATTGAGGATAATGTTTAAAAAGACTTGCTGAAGTTGGTCTGGATCTCCCATCACCGGAGGGAGATCATCACTTATTTCTCTCACTACATTCAATTCCTGTTTTTGAATCTGGTGGTCGAGAAAGTCAAGTGTCGTCTCTAAAAGGGTGTTGATTTTCAAAATTTTCTGCTCAGGTTTCTTTTTTCTAACAAACCCAAGGAGCTGTCGAATGATTTTTGTGATTCTTTCGGTTTGCTCGGCGATAATATCCAAATTTTTCTGGGCCCCTTCTTTATCCTCAGGCCTTCTTTTGGTCAACTCCACCCTTCCACTGATGATATTTAAAGGAGTGCCAATCTCGTGAGCCAGTCCTGATGCTAATTGGCCAATAGTTGCCAATTTTTCAGACTGCCGGAGATTTCTTTCTAATTCCAATTTCGTCTCAGCCTCCTTAATAATCCGGTCCTGGGCCTCTTTCAATTCAACAGCCATTTGATTAAATGCCTGTGCGAGTTCGGAGAGTTCATCTCTTCTTTTTAAATCGATTTGGGCATTGAGATTCCCCTTCGCCAAATTCTTAATTCCGCCCACCAGTTGGGAAATGGGCTGGGAAATCCATTTCCTGGTGCCAAAAAGAACGAATGCCACGGTCCCGCCAATAAGGACAAGAATGGTGATGAAAATGCCCCATTCTGCCCCGCTCACATCCTTTTCCATGAAAGAGGTATACTGGAGGATAGCGACTCCGCCAATATTCTTCCCATTTCTATCTTTGAGAGGGAAGACATATGCAAACACAGGGTCTTTTTTATATACCCTGAATTCCTCTTGTGGAAGATCCTCTTTGATGGATTTCTTGATCAACACTAAATAGGGTTCAATTCCCTCTCCTAAAGAACGTGAACGGAAGGTGAGATTCTTTCCTTGGTGGTAGACAATGACACCCAATGTCTTTTCATATTCCTCGACCGTATCGATCAACTCCTGAACATATTCCATCTCTCTCGGCAGGGATATCTTCTCAAGGGGAACCTTAAGAGTTCGACAAATGCTTCTCACCTCCACCTTCATCTTTCTGATCAGGATATCCCGGCGAGTGATGATTTGGAAATAACCATACCCTGAAAGGACAATAATAATGATCAAAGAGAGATAAAAAGTTAGTTTCGTGCCAAGCCTCAATGGAAAGCCTCCATTAATTGATTCATTAATTCCAATTTACCAATTAACCTTTGAGATGTCAAAACAAGTTAACCGAAGGTTTTTTCATCCCCGTGATATTAAATATTCTGATACAGATTGTCGTTGGTCGGTTGAAAGTGATGTTATTGGTAAAAAACGTTTTAATAACAATGATAGGAAATAAGAAGTAGCGCTTGGAAATTTTTTCTAAGATTTTCTTGACTACTAACGGCAGGGCTCTTAATTTAGTCGGACTGAGACAACTTTTGAGGCCCCGGGGGTTTCCATGGTAATCCCATAAAGCGTCTGGGCCGCTTCCATGGTGCTCTTGTTGTGAGTGATGAGGATGAATTGGGAAGTTTTTGAAAAATCCTTCACCAATTCGATAAATCGATTGATGTTTGCGTCATCCAGGGGCGCATCCACCTCATCAAGCAAACAGAAAGGGGTGGGTTTGATCATAAAGAGTCCAAAGAGGAGGGCCGTGGCCACCAAAGCCTTCTCCCCTCCAGAGAGGAGGTCAATATTCTGGAGCTTCTTTCCAGGAGGTTGGGCAACGATGTCAATTCCTGTGGTGGCAGGGTCTTGTTCATCCAGGAGGATCAGGCTTGCCTGCCCACCCTTAAAGAGCCTCATAAATACCTCTTTAAATTTTTCATTGACTAGATGGAAGGTCTCCAAAAATCGTTTCGTCGTTGTTCGATTGATCCGGAGAATCGCCTTCTTTAAGGAATCGAGAGCCTGATGAAGATCGGCCTGTTGTTCTGACAGGAAGTCGTGGCGCTGTTTCAACTCTTGATATTCCTCAATGGCCATCAGGTTGACTTCTCCAAATCCCTCCAGGGCCCCTTTTAACTCTGCCAACCGTTCTGACATCTCCTCCTTTGGGAATTCTGCAGGAGAGGTTCCGATGGAGGTGGAAAGCGTGGCTCCATATCGTTCTTTCATCGACTCCTGAAGATGGGAGAGTTTCAATTGAACCTCTGAGGCCAGAATTTCTTCCTCATGGATCTTCTGCCTCACGTCCTCCAACTCCCGACGCAGGTATTTGGAGGAAGCCTCTATTTCTTTCCATTCATTAAAAAGAGACTCCACCTTCTCTTTTTGAGCGGAGAGACCTTCTTCTTTAAGACGATGTTGTTTAAGGCCGTCTTCTAACTCCCTTTCCCATTGTTGTATTTTCTCATGAAGGGAGGTGGCTTCTTCCCGGTATTCCCTGATCCCCTTCACTCTTTTAAAGATCTGTTCCTTTAAAGTCCTCTGGTTTTCTGAGAGATTTTGGATCTGACCTTCCTGCCCTTTCTGTTTCTCCTCAAGAGAGGCCAGATAAACTTTCTTTTCTGTGATCTTTCCTCCCAGTTCTTCTCCCCCTTCTCTAACTTCCCCACCTTTCTTCTTCAATGATTGAAGTTCTTCCTCCTTCTCCTGCTTGACAGCTTCTTCTTTCTCCATTTGAGTCAAGGCCGTTTTCATTTCCTCTTCGATATCCTGCTCCTCCGCCTTAAGTTCTTGTCTTTCAAATTGGAGGATTTCCATCCTCTGTTGGAATTGTGAGATCTCCTTTTTCAGTCCTTCTAAATCTCTTGCTTGATGGAGAAGTTCAATCTCCTTTTCCTGAATCTCCTTCCTTCTCCCCTCCAACTGGATTTCCTTCTCGCCGATCTCCTTCTGGAGGCGATCTTCTTGATCATAGGCTTTTCGGCATTCTTCCTCTGTTTCTTTGACTCTCTGTTCTAACTCTCTGATCTCCCTTCGTCTTTCTAAAAGACCAAGCCCTTGATCTCGGCTTCCTCCGGACATCACTCCAGAGCGCTCAAGGACATCCCCTTCCAGGGTGACGAGGGTTCCAAACTCTCTGTCATTCTTCATCTGTTGGAGCGCCTCTCCCCAGCTTTCGACTACCCCGACATCCCCGATCAGGAATTCTGCAATGGTTGCAAAACCCTCTCTCACCTTCACGAAATGAGAAAGAGGAATGGGTTTTCCTTCCTCATGAGAGATTCGATTTCCAGCGCTGATCTCTTGAATCCCTTTAGGAATAAAACTCCCTCTGCCGAGCGACTCTCTTTTAAGAAAGGTCATGGCCTCCATACCTTCCCTCTCTCCCTCCACAATCAAATATTGTAATCGCTGTCCCAAAACGGCTTCGAGAGGAATCTCATACTTCGGGTCCGGTTCCAAGATATCCGCCACGGCCCCTAAAATCCCCTTCCACGTCTCCTGTTCCTCCTTTTTCCGCAGGAGAATAGACCTCACGCCTTTTTCATATCCCTCATAATTCTCTTGAAGCTCTTTGAGTGAGAGGTAGCGAGAGCGATCTTGCCTCAAGATCTCTTCCAAAGCTGATCGCTCTGTTTGCCTCTGGCGAAAGATTTCTTTTAACCCCTCCATCTCTCCTTCCCACCTAATCTTTTCTTCCTGATAGATCGCCTGGATGGAGAGGCTGAGTTCCCTCTCTTTCATCTTTTCGACCAAGGCCTCTTCCAATTGTTTGAGTTTCAGGCTCACTTCTTCAAACTCTTCTCCATTGGAGCGTAGCCGCTTCTGAAGATCTTCTTTCCTCTCCTCAAGGTGGGACTGACGATTTTTAAGAGAGGTCAGTTGGGTCAGTATATCAATCAATCTCGCCTTCTCATTTTCCAATTCTTCTGAAAGCTCTTGGTCGGTTGTCCTAAAATCGTTAAAAAGAATCTCCCATTCTTTCAGTATCTCTCCGTTCTCTCGGCAGTCCTCCTCCAATTCCCTCCGAGACTGCTCCGTTCTCCTCTGTTCTCTTCGGGTCCCCCTCCGGGCACGGAGAGATTCCCGGATCTCTTCGATGGATTGATTCTCCTGTTTTTGAAGGCCTCCCTCTTCTCTTCGGAAAAATTCAATTTCGTTTTCCATTTTTTGAATTTTTCGGCTTAGTTCGAAAACTTCCTGTTGGAAGCTGCGGAGTTTCTCGTCTTCTTCCATTCCCCTCAGCCTCCTGCTTTCGATCAAGGCTTCCTTCTGTGCATCTTGGGCAGAGACCTCCAGCTCTCGGTCTCGAAGCGCCTTGAGATACCCCCTTGCCGTCTCCCCCTTCTCTGAAAGTTCTTCGTATTCCTGAAGGGCAAAACGGATTTCTATCTCCTTGACCTCTTTCCGTATGGTTTTATATTCCTCTGCCCGTTTCACCTGCCTTTCCAGAGAGACGATTTGTCGCTTCACCTCAGCGATGATGTCCTGAATTCGAACAAGGTTTTGTTGCGTGGCCTCCATCTTCATCAGGGCGAGTCGTTTCCTTTCCTTGTATTTGGCGATACCTGCCGCCTCTTCGATCAAAAAACGTCGATCCTGTGGATTGGCGTTGATAAGATGCTCCACCCGTCCTTGTTCGACAATCGAGTACCCATTCACTCCGATCCCGGTATCCAAGAAGAGATCCGTGATTTCCCGCAGTCGGCAAGGCGCTTTATTAATCAGGTATTCACTTTCTCCGGATCGATAAAGCCTTCGGGTGACTGTAATTTCACTATAGGACTCATAGGCTTCGGAAGCTGACCCATCTTCATTGGAGAAAGTCAAGCTCACCTCCGCCATTCCTAAAGGCTTTCTGCCGTCTGTCCCGTTGAAGATGACGTCTTCCATCAACCTTCCACGTAAGTGTTTAGCGCTCCGTTCGCCAATGGCCCAGAGCACTGCATCGACGACATTCGACTTCCCGCAACCGTTGGGACCCACAATCGTCGTGATCCCCCCCGGAAAACTGAGGTGGAGACGATCCACAAAGGATTTAAATCCGATCGCTTCAAGCGATTTGAGTTTCATGAAATCCCTCTTGTTAAATCTAAATTCGAAGCACGAAATCCGAAATTCGAAACAATTTCAAATGACCGAAATTCAAAACTTCTTTAGGAATAAGAATGTTTTGAAAATTTGGTCATTTGAATTTTGGATTTGCCTGCCCTGTTAAGTTGTCTTGAATCACTTCTGGTTTGGTGGATCATGATACGTCCGGAAAAGTGAACTTGTCAATTCCTGGCCAAATTACTTAACAGGGTAAAGATTTCGATATTCGAATTTCGGATTTTCTGATATATTCCATCGCCCTTTCGAGTCTTTTGATCACCTCTGTTTTACCCAAAACCTCTATCACCTCGTCGATGGGGGGACTCACCGTTCTACCGGTTAAGGCCACCCGAATGGGTTGGGCAATCTTCACCAAAGGTTCTCCTCGCCTCTCGGCCAATTCTTGAATCAGTCGATGAACATTCTCTTTTCCCAAAATCGATTCGTACGATAAAGAAGTGATGACCTGTTCTAACATCGACATGGTTTCTTGATTCAAAAACTTCCCGGCAGCTTTCTCATCATAAGCGATCTCTTCGCAGAAGTAAAATTCTGACAGGTCAGCCATCTCCACCAAGGTCTTGACCCTCTCCCTGAAAGAGAGAACGGCCTTTCTCAGGAGATCGGGAGGGATGTTCAAATACCCTTTGGCTTCCATAAAAGGTTGAACCCTCTGAACCAGTTCCTCTGATTCTATTCTCTTGATATACTGTGCATTGAGCCAATCCAGTTTTCCTGGATTGATGGCCGCTGCAGATCTTCCCACTGCCTCCAGACTAAATTTCTCTATCAACTCCTCCCGGGTGAACTCCTCCTGGTCACCGTAGGACCATCCTAAACGGACCAGGTAGTTAACCACCGTTTGAGGGAGATAGCCCAACTTCTTATATTCCATGACCGATTGAGCCCCATGCCGTTTAGAAAGTTTTTTCTTGTCGGGGCCTAAGATCATCGGGACATGACCAAATTTCGGGGTGGGGTTACCCAGGGCTTGATAGATCTGAATCTGCCGGGGGGTATTGTTGAGGTGGTCGTTTCCCCGGATGACATGAGTAATTCCCATGGTGGCATCGTCCACCACTACCGAAAAATTATAAGTGGGAAGTCCATCACTCCTCAGGATGATGAGGTCATCCAATTCGGCATTGTCAAATTCCACGCGGCCCTGAATGAGATCCTCCACCACCGTCTTCCCTTCATCGGGAGAGAGGAAGCGGATGGCAGATCGTCTCCCAGGAGGAAAGGATTTTCGGTCAAGACAAGTTCGATCGTATTTGGGCTTAATCCCTGCCTTCATGGCAGCTTCCCGCTTTGTCTCCAATTCTTCAGGTGTACAGTAGCATCGGTATGCCTTGCCTTCTTTCAAAAGTTTCTCCGCTGCCTCCTGATAGAATGAAATCCTTTGGGTCTGATAAAACGGGCCTTCATCCCAATCCATTCCTAACCAGGTCATGGCATCCAAGATCACTTGGATCGATTCCTGGGTAGACCGGGCCACATCCGTGTCTTCAATGCGAAGAATAAAGACCCCTTGCGTATGGCGCGCCAGTAGCCAATTAAACAAAGCGGTCCGTGCTCCTCCGATATGGAGGCCTCCCGTTGGGCTGGGTGCAAATCGTGTTCTCACTTTTGTCATGGTGACTTTAAGCCTCAATGATGAAATGAATAATAAAAAATCCCCCCTCGCCCCCCTTTGGTAAAAGGAGGTGGGGGGGATTATCTTTTCCGATGAAAGACTTAAATGAGGTCGTCAATGGCCTTAAGCGCCTCGTCCATTTTTTTAGAATCGGTCCCACCTGCCTGCGCAAAATCAGGGCGACCTCCTCCCGTTCCTCCAATACGAAGAGCAATCTTTTTTATCAACTCGTTGGCATTGAAACGATGGGTGAGGTCTGAAGTCACCCCCATGATCAAGGAGACTTTATTTTGGCTCTGACCTCCAAGAAGGATGATGCCTGATCCAATCTTTACTTTCAACTGGTCAACGAACTCCCTCATTCGCTTTACATCCTTTCCATCCACTTTGGCTGAAAGGACTTTCACGCCTTTTATCTCTTTGACAAAAGGAAGAAGGTTCGAGAGCTCTTCATGGGACAACTTGTCCTGAAAGGATGAAAGCTCTCTTTCCAACTCCCTCTGCCTTTCAAGTAACCGCTCTATCTTTGAAGAAAGTTCCCCAGGAACGGATTTGAGAGAAGAGGCGATTTCCCAAAGTTCCTTTTCCTCTTCTTTAATAAATCGGTAGGCCTCTTCCCCGGTCAAAGCCTCGATCCTTCTCACCCCTGCTGCGACTCCCGACTCACTGACAATTTTAAAAAAACCAATATCGCCTGTTCTCGAAGTGTGGGTCCCTCCACAGAGTTCAATGCTGAAGTCCGAGACCATCACCACCCTGACCTTCTCGCCGTACTTTTCTCCAAAGAGAGCCATCGCTCCTGTCTGAAGGGCTTCCTCCACATCCATTATTTTCGTTTCTACTTTCAAGTTCTCTCGAATTTTCTGATTGACGATGGCCTCCACACGTTCCAGTTCCTTCTTTTCCATCGATGCAAAATGGGTGAAGTCAAACCTTAATCGCTCGGGTGAAACAAAAGAGCCTGCTTGATGGACATGATCTCCTAAAACCTCTCTCAGAACGGCCTGAAGAAGATGGGTGCCCGTATGGTTAAGGGCAATGGCTTTCCGGCGTTCCCCATCCACCTGGAGAACCGCCGCCATCCCTTCTTTCACCCTTCCTCTCTTTACTTTCGCCTGATGAAGGATTAACTCCTCCATGGGTTTGATCGTGTTCTCCACTGCCAGGGAGAACTCTTCATGGAAGATCAATCCTCGATCCCCTACCTGACCGCCTGCTTCCCCATAGAAGGGTGTCTTCTCTGTAACAATTTCAATTTTGTCCCCTGCTGCCGCGAAAGGAACCACTTCATTGCCCTTGATTAATTTCAGGATCTTCGATTCGGATTGAATCTCTTCATATCCTAAAAAGATCGTCTTCATCCCTTCGTTCGCCAGTCGTCGGTAGACCTCTTTTGTCTTTCCCTCACCGATCCCTTGCCATGCCTGCTTACTCTTATGCTTCTGTTCCTCCATCTGGACTCTGAAACCCTCTTCATCAAAACCCATCCCTCTCTCTTGAAGGATCTCGGTTGTCAGGTCAAGAGGGAATCCATAAGTATCATAAAGCCGGAAGGCTACCTCTCCGGAGAGAATGGTCTTTTCTTCTTTCTGAAGTTGTTCCAACTCTTCTCGCAGGATTTTCAGCCCTGAATCAAGAGTCTCAGAGAAACGTTCTTCCTCATTTTGAATGACCTTTGAAACGAAGGCCTCGGTCTCCCTTAGTTCTGGATAGGCCTCTTTCATCAGATCCACAACTTTGGAGGAAGTTCGATAGAGAAAGGGACCATCGATCCCAAGTATTTTCCCGTGCCGCATCGCCCTTCTCATAATTCGTCGAAGCACGTATCCTCTGCCTTCGTTGGAAGGGAGAACCCCATCATTGATCAGAAAGGTCGCGGCTCGGCTGTGGTCAGCAATCACTCGAATGGAGGTGTCGGTTCGAGGATCTTGTTCATAGGAAATATGGCTGATCATTTCGATCTCTTTAAAGATGGATTTGAAGAGATCCGTTTCGTAGTTACTTTTGACCCCCTGAAGGATGGCAGAAACCCTTTCCAGGCCCATCCCAGTGTCGATACAGGGTTTGGCCAGAGGTTCAAGTCTTCCCTCTGAATCTCGATTGAATTGCATGAAGACAAGATTCCAGAGTTCTAAGAATCGGTCGCAATCGCATCCCACCTTACAGTCGGGCCGACCGCAACCCACTCCATCGCCTTGATCAATGACGATCTCCGAACAAGGACCACAGGGCCCTGTCTCACCCATCGCCCAGAAGTTATCTTTTTCCCCTAACCGTACAATCCTGTCTCCCGAGACACCAACTCTCCTCCAGAGGTGATACGCCTCGTCATCATCTAAATAGATGGTGATCCACATCTTCTCTGCAGGCAATCTCCATTGGTGGATAAGGAGGTCCCATCCCATTTCAATGGCCTCTTTTTTAAAATAATCCCCGAAGGAGAAGTTCCCTAACATCTCAAAGAAGGTGTGGTGCCGAGCGGTTTTTCCCACAATCTCCAGATCATTATGTTTTCCGCCGGCACGAACACACTTTTGGGACGTGGTCGCCCGCTTATAGTCCCGGATCTCTTCGGCTAAAAAAATACCTTTGAATTGGACCATTCCGGCATTGGTGAAAAGCAGGGTGGGATCGTTTTTGGGAATCAGTGAGGAGCTTCGAACAATACGGTGTCCCCTCTCCTCAAAGTAATTGAGAAAGGCCCTTCGAATCTCATCAGAGGTCATTGTTTCAAACCTGTCCCCCTTCGGCCATTCATTTTTGCATCCAAGGGCTTCGCGACTTTCACCTTTTTCTCTGTTCCCTCTTCTTTCTCTCTCTCCAATCTCTCGAAGTCCTCCCAGGTGGTGTCGCTTGTAGCGAGAATTCCCTTCACCCTCAGAGAAAAATCGTCGGGATTGGTGCAGTGTTTGAGGGCTTCATCATAGGTGACCAATGCATCCTTCATCAGGAACATCAGCGATTGATCAAAGGATTGCATCCCGTAACTGGTGACTCCTCTGGAAATGGCATCATTAATTTCATTGGTCTTATCCTTTTCGACGATGCACTCCCTCACCCTTGCGGTGGAGACCAGGACCTCAACCGCAGGCACCCTTCCCATTCCATCTGCCCTTGGCACCAACCTTTGGGAGATGACGCCTTTTAGAACACCTGAAAGCTGAAGCCGAACCTGTTTCTGATGGTAAGGAGGGAAGACGGAGATGATTCGGGTGATCGTTTCGGTGGCATTTAATGTGTGGAGCGTGGACATGACCAGATGCCCTGTCTCGGCAGCCGTCAGAGCAGTCTCGATCGTCTCAAAATCCCTCATCTCACCGACTAAGATCACATCTGGATCCTGACGGAGGGCCACCCGCAAGGCGCTGGAAAAGGTGCTCGTATCCGAACCGATCTCCCTTTGGTCCACGATCGATTTCTTGTCTTCGTGGATAAATTCGATGGGGTCCTCAATGGTAATGATGTGGCAATTTCTTTCGTTGTTGATGATATCTATCATCGAGGCCAATGTGGTAGACTTTCCGCTTCCGGTCGTCCCTGTACAGAGGATAAGGCCTCTTTGCTCTAAAGAAATACTTCGGAGCACAGAAGGCAGATGGAGTTCCTCTAAGGTCTTGATCTGATAAGGCACGATTCGGAGGGCAATCCTGAGCTTTCCTCTTTGTTGGAAGACATTGACTCGAAATCGTCCCAGACCATAGACCTCATAACCCATGTCCACCTCTCGATTCTTGATAAACCGTTCCTTCTGCCAGTCGTTCATCAAACCGAAGGCCATCTTCGACAAGTCATTATGATCGAAGGGCTTCATTTTATCCCAGTGTCTCAAGGTGCCATTGACTCTGAAGATCGGGGGAGCCCCTTCCTTGATATGTACGTCAGAAGCTTCCTGGGAAAGGGCTTCCAATAGGATCTGATTTAAATCCATCTTTTTCTCCTTCCTTGTCTCATCCTATCGGTCCCGCTTTGGAGATGCGAAAATTCTCAAGGATCTCTTTCTCCATCTGCTCCAAGACTTTAGGATTCTCTTTTAAAAACTGCTTTGCATTCTCCCTTCCCTGACCGATGCGTTGGCCTTCATAGGCATACCAAGTCCCGCTCTTCTCAACGATATTCTTCTCCACGGCCAGGTCGAGGACATCTCCCTCCTTTGAAATACCCTCTCCGTAAATGAGGTCGAACTCTACCTCTTTGAACGGAGGGGCCACTTTGTTCTTCACCACACGAACCTTTGTCCGGCAGCCAATCACCTCCTGGCCCTGCTTGATGGAGGCGATTCGTCGGATATCAAGCCGAACAGAGGAGTAAAATTTGAGAGCATTGCCTCCAGTGGTCGTCTCCGGATTTCCGAACATGACTCCGATCTTCATCCGAATCTGGTTGACGAAGACCACGATCGTATTCGACTTGCTGATGGTGGCAGTCAATTTTCTCAGGGCCTGAGACATCAACCTGGCTTGAAGTCCCATATGGGCATCGCCCATCTCCCCCTCAATTTCTGCTTTAGGAACCAGAGCAGCCACAGAGTCGACGACGATCACATCCACAGCGCCACTCCGAACCAGAATCTCTGTAATCTCTAATGCCTGTTCTCCAGTGTCTGGCTGGGAGATGAGAAGATCATCGATTTTTACGCCCAAGTTCTTTGCGTATTTAACATCCAAGGCATGCTCTGCATCAATGAAGGCAGCAATGCCTCCCTTCTTCTGCGCTTCCGCTACGACATGGAGGGCTAATGTCGTCTTACCTGAGGCCTCGGGCCCGAAAATCTCCACCACCCGTCCCTTGGGCAATCCTCCAACCCCCAGGGCAAGATCTAAGGAGAGGGATCCTGTGGAGATGATCGGAATCTCTCCGAGTATTGCTTCCGCACCCAATTTCATAATGGCGCCTTTCCCGTATTGCCTTTCGATCTGGGTGACGGCCAAATCCACTGCCTTACCTTTACTGGGATCTACTTTGGAATCTACTTTTGGATCTACTTTCATCATCTCTCTCCTAGTCTCTGGTCCAACGGGTTCGTAAGGCGCACCGCACAAATGGTTTTAAAGGTTTTTAACGCTATGCTCTATGCGCTCTGCGCTATGCTATTCATTGGCCTCCTAATTTCATCTCTTTCAATGGCGTATAAATCGGACCTGTTGGTCTCAAATCGCTTTTAAATAAAACCACCCTGTCCACCTGAAAATCTCCAAATTCCTCCTCTTTATGTTTCTCCATTTTCTCCACTAACTCTCTTTTCCCCCTGCTCGATTTCATCCTTCCTAAGGTCAGGTGAGGATGGAGGGGACGTTCTTCAGGCTGAAACCCAATTTTTTCTAATTGCTTCTCTATTTGTTTCTGAAACGAGGCGAGGGTTTCCTTCCCATCCACCAATCCCGTCCAGATCACCCTTGGGTTATTCAATTGAGGAAAGGCCCCTACCCCTCTCACCTTGAGAGAAAATGGTGAGGTGTCCCGGATCGGTTCTTCAATGGATTTGAAGATGGGGTCAATCCTCGACTCTTCTATATTTCCAAAAAATTTTAGAGTGAGGTGGATCTTTTCAGGACTCACCCACCGCACATCTGCATGGGTTGATCTTAAGTCTCCCTGGACCTCCTCAATCTTTTTGAGGATCGGCTTCGGAACCTCAATTGCCAGAAAGGATCGAATCAATCAAAAACCCCTTCATAATCCCTCCAACCCCCCTGAAGCTGTGAAAAAATTGCTTCAAGCTGAGAGGGCGGGTAGGGGTATCGGAAAAGTTTTACAGCGGTACATTTTCGCGTTAACTACTCACGATGAAAAACTTCAATAATCGTCTTTACTTGCAGAGCCTTATTACCTCTACCTTCAAAAGGACCGCAATTGTAAAACTTTGAAGATATTCCTGCCCGACCGGCATTCCCGATTTTTTCACACCTTCCCTTTAATAAAGAGGAGCGAGGGGGGATTATTGTTTTTTAATGTTAACATAACTATTAAAAAAGTCAATGAGAAAGACCCCTTGGAAGTACTAATAAAAAGGCCTATCTCTTGTTCCGGAGACAGGCCTTTCTGACCTTTCATCTCATACCAAAGATCAATTATTTCCAATAACGATCGTTGGAGAGCCGCTCTTCGACATTGATTTTATAAAATTTTTCAAGAGGCCTGAACACCTCTTTATCCTTTCCATAAACCTCTTTAAGGGCATTTCTAACGACCTCCACTCCTTTAGGCGTCATCTTTCCAAGAGGTGGACGATTGGGCCCGGATGGCAAACCAAGACCTTTCATCACATTCTTGATCGCTAATGGGTTTCTAAATTTACATGGGACGTCAAATCCTTCATAAGATTCGATGGTATTGACCGTCACCACTTTGAAAAGGGGATCGAGAATATCTTTTAGCCGATTGGCCCTCTCCATATTTCCATTCTGTATTGCTTTCACCATCTCACCAATAGGTCCTGGAACAATATTCGATATTACCGAGACCACACCAGAAGCACGAATGTTATTCCGGGTCATCATCTCAAAGGTTTTATCGTCATCTCCGGAAAGAATATCAAAGTTTTCTCCACACAGGGTTCTCGTCTTGGCCATCCGCTCGAGATCTCCAGTGGCTTCCTTCACAGACCTCACATTCCTATATTTGCGATGAAGAATGGCCAGATCCTCCACTTCCAATTTCGTCCCTGTCCTTCCAGGGATGACATAAGGCACAACAAAGGCCTTCCGGAAGGCCTTTGCAATTATTTCATAATATTGTGTTCTCAGTTCGAGGGAGGATGGCCCGTTATAATAACAATCTACCAGCAGTACCCCCTGGGCGCCCACTTCGACAGCATGTTTTGACCCTCTCATCGCCTCATTGGTTGAATTTGAACCTGTGCCTGCAACAACAAAGACTTTACCTTTTCCCAACTTAACCGTCTTTGTAATCACCCGGTCGTGTTCTCTCCAGTCCAACGTGGGGGATTCCCCTGTTGTTCCAGTGGGGACGAGGTTTGACCCATTCTCGACGAGGAACTGGACATTTTTCTCAAGCCCCTCAAAATCGACCTCCCCTTTCCGATTAAAAGGCGTTATCATGGCTGTCCAACAACCTTCAAACCTCTCAAGTTTCATCGACCCATCCTCCTTCCCAATTTAACCGCAAAGCGCAGAGGGCCTGCCTTCGCCGACCTGCTCGCCGAACAAGTTCTTTGGCAGGCGAGAGCGGCTACGCGCAGGCAGGCATAGCGCATAGCGTCTTCTTGAGTAATCTTCTCTCTGAACCTAATCCAAACTGGCTTCTTAACCTAAACCTTAACCTTCGTCTTTATCTATTATGGGCCAAAAGAATAAAATTTCAAGAAGAAAAGATTCACAAATCTACTTTTCTTGAAAATTCTTTGCAGTTGTATCGCGAATTCCGTATTCTGTCCAGAAGTTAATTCAATTTAAGAATTCTCTTGACTTTTTCAATGTGTGGTATTAATATTACCACGTGGTAAAAAGTATACCACAGTCTCAGGAATAACAGAAGAGAAAAAATGGGAAGGAGGGAAAGTAAAATGTTTGGAGAATTCATAAAGGAAAGAAGAATTGCTAAGGGCGTAAGCCTAAGAGAATTCTGCAAATGGATAGAAATAGATCCCAGTAACTTGAGTAAAGTTGAACGGGGTTTGCTTGCACCTCCGCAGGATGAAGAAAAATTAAGAAAAATAGCTCAGGTGCTGGGCATCAAATTCGGCTCTCCCTTATGGAAAGAAATGCAAGACAAGGCGAATATTGATGCCGGGATCATTCCAGAAGATATCCTGTCTGATGAAAGGGTATTAAATTCCCTGCCGATGTTCTTCCGAACCATAAGAAGCGAAAAACCTACTTCTGAAGATCTGGGTAAATTAATCGACATGATCAGGAAGGAGTAGCCATTTGGATTACAGCGAGTTTAAGTGTAAATGGATTGACCCAGTATCTCTTTGGAACAATCCAATTCTTTTTCTTCACCCTCTTTTCATTATGGCCAATTTCAGGGCAACACCTCAGACCATCTCATGGAGCCCCCCGTTACCCCATTGCTTCGGTCTGTAGAATTTATTAGGCAACACCAATTGCAGATTAATATCTTCCTGAACTCTTCACTTTGAGGAAAAAGGGAAAAGGTGCATGTTTCTATTGCAAAGTGTTGATAGGCGAGAAGTCGATAGAGATGGATGAGCAATGATCGGTTTTCTTAAGGACCTTATTCCTGTGGGGTGTCATACCTATCGCACCAAGGAAAAAGGTTCAAATCCTATATCATTGCAGAAGAAATACTCATCTTTACGCTCGTTTGTGCCTTTGGGATTTCTGAAAACAGTCCCGCAAAATTCAAGTCCCCAATAGAGCTTTTCAAACTGATGGCAAATCGTATCGCCTTCAATCCGACTCTTGCCACGGTCAGAATTTGGCTCGGTTAGCGTGGGGGGAGAGATAATCTTCTGGGTGATCGGATCCTTCAACGCTGGCCCACGCCAAGTGAATTCTCCATTCCTTTCACGATCGACCCACCATTGCTGACCATCCCGATCGATTCCTGTGATCCTCGAACCCATGAGCAGGCTCTTGATCTCTTCTCCGGTCAGCTGGTTTTCCTGGGAGGCAGGGAAATACCCCCCCGATATTCTTGCCGGCGCATATCCTGCCTTGAGAAGACCTTGCGCATACCGATCGACCATTGCGCGGTCCCTGAGGGGCAAACTAAACATCGTAACCTCCAGATTGGGCGTGCGGCCTAACTTTTTACTGTACATCTCGACCATAGCCCGGGCATCCTGATCACGACCAATAAGGGCGTAGAGTACAGGAAGTAAAACCGCTCCGGCTTCCGGGTTGAGTTTCTCGATTTGTTCCATTATCTTTACGGCTTCTGCAATTTCCCCCATGCAAAAGTGGGCAATGCCGAGGGCTGTCAAATATAAATAACGGCTTTGGGGATCCAGCCGCCAACGCTTATTCAAATATTCAATTCCCTCCTTCGGCCTGCCAGAAAGGTACAAGACCCGACCCATGTTAAAAAGGCAATGCGGACTGTTGGGATCAAGGGCCAAGCCCCGTTCCTCTTCGGAGATCGCCTCCTTATGCTGACGCCGAGAGAGATACAATAAACCCGATAGGTTGTAAGCGTTGGGTGTCGGCTTTTTCATGGCCATCTGCGTATATTCACGAAACCGCAAGCGCCCTTCTATCCAGGACATATTGAGTGCTGGGAGCAATCTCGTGAATAAAGTGACTTGATAGTGAACTTGGGCCAGGCCCACATATGCATCCCCATAGTTTGGGTCCAGGTCAATGGCTTTCTTGAAAAGGGCAGCTGCCCTCGCAGTACAATCGCGCGTGTACCGATAAAACTGACCCCATCCTTCCAAAGCGGCATTATAGGCGTCTATATTATCAGTCCCCCTCTGACCTATCCGTTCTTTTTCACCTCCGCTCAGTTTCACTTCCAAGGCAGAGACAATCTTTCGGGTGATCTGATCCTGCAAAGCAAAGACCTTGCTCATCGTGCCGTCATATCGCTCTGCCCATAGATGACGGCCAGTCATAGCATCAATAAGCTGGGCATTAATTCGAATTTCATCTCCGGACTTGCGCACACTCCCCTCAAGGACGTACCGCACTCCAAGCTCTTCAGCCACTTGCTTAAATTTCACAGCCTTTCCCTTGTAGGAGAAAGTTGAATTCCGGGCTATTACTAATAGGCCAGAGATCTTGGATAAGTCGGTTATTATGTCATCAGTCATCCCGTCGCTGAAATATTCCTGCTTCGGATCCTCACTCATATTCACAAAGGGAAGCACGGCAATGGAGGGCTTATCGGGCAGAGGAAAAGCCATCTTCTCTTTGGAGGCAACCTCCTCTTTAGGGAGTTGAGGAGCCACAGGTTTTGATACTTTTTCGGCTGAAGGGGGTTCTACCTTTTTCTTAGGAGCAACTTCTACAATTATCTTTTGTCTTTCAGGGGCCTCTGTTGAAGGGGGCGCGACCCCTAAGGGCTTCTCATGCTGGAGGGGGGCAACCTCCTCTTTGGGAGTCTTCTCAGGGGGAGTCCTTTCGGGTTGAGGAGTATCGTGAATGTAAAGTCCCCAGATCGCTACGGCAGCGGCTCCCACAACCACTATCATCGCTCCAATCAGCGCCGGCCACCGATACCTGATTGGCAATAATGTCCTCCTTCTCTCCAAAGGAGGAACTGTTATCTCAGGCTCTTCCGAAACAGCTTTATCAGGTTCTACCTTCTTCTCTTTGAGACTTGAGATGAATTTTTCCCATGCCTCTCCGTTCAGGGAGTCCTCGTAGAGGATGGCAATATCATTTAAAGTTGCTCCTATTTTATCTATGGCAAACCTAAGCCTGACATTCTCATGACTCCCTTTGTATTCAAAAAGATTTGCCCAGCTATCTTTTTCAGCCTCGCTAAAATGATAGGTTTTGCCAATCCCTTCCTCATACCCCTTTTTCTTTCCGAGGACCATGAAAAGCGGGGCCTCTTCGAGGTTAGGCAGAGCGTGTATCCATTTCTTGTAGATCCTTGACAGCAGGTTCTCTTCCTCCGATGATCCGGCAGCACCTCCAATGGTTTCGTTAAGTAAAGCAAGAAGGTCATGATGCACTTCCAAGGGGATGGAGGCGATTTTCCCCTGTCTTTTCATTTGGTTAACGACAAAGGCAATTACGGAGAGGTAAAACCTTCGGGAGGGTGAGTTGAAATGAAGGGTCAGTTCAATTCTATTTTTGAGTTCAATATGGAGCTTGAACTGATTGAGGTCGATTGTGATGGGATGAGGTTTGGCGCCTTTAGCCATTTTTTCACTCCCCCCAAATCCCATTGAAAAGATAGGAGATTTTATTAGAACCGGAAGTATTTAAAAAATGTCACGATACGCACAGTGATAGACCATATCATTTACTTAAAATGGTGTCAATCTCAAAATGGAACTCTAAAAAAGCAAACCGTTACTTAACGAAAGTTGAAAGGAGGACCTAAAATGAAAGGAATTATAAAGATGCTTACTGTATTCGTGGTTATAGTGATTCTGTTTCACATTCCGGCTGAAGCAGCTTGGATGGGTGTTGCCGTAGAAGACGGCCAATCTGAAGAAGGCAAAAAGGCAGGAATTAAGATTATCGCTGTTGATCCTGATGGACCTAGTGCTCGGGCAGGACTCTGCATTGGGGATTTGATCGTGTTGGTCGATGGCAAGATTGTTGAGACTTGCTTGTCCTTGGCGAAGATCATTCAGGAAGTGCCGGAAAGCACGTCTCTCCAGTTAATAATACTGAGAAAAGGTAAGCTAGTCATCACTGAGCTGGTTCTTGCTGTGGCGCCACAGCATTTTATCTTTATCCAGCAGGGGTGGGAACAAGTCGAAAAGGGAAATCATGAGCAGGCTATCCACTATTTTACAGAAGCCATAGATCTTAATCACAAGGATGCTGAGTCCTACTACGGCCGGGGAACCGCCTATTCCCGAAAGGGTCAATACGAAGAAGCAATCTCTGACTACACAAAGGCTATAGAGATCAACTCAATGGATGCTAAGGCCTACTACAACCGGGGAATTGCCTGTTACAAAAAAGACCAATATGATCAGGCGATATCTGATTTTAACAAGGCATTGGAGATCAATCCAAATAACGCTGAGGCATACTACAACCGGGGAGCTACCCGTTACAAAAAGGGTGAACATGATCAGGCAATCTCTGATTTCAAAAAGGCTTTTGAGATCGATCCAAACAACCCAAGGTATCTTGTGACATACATCGACCACGAAATTGCTTATTTTGAGGACAAGGGTCAATATGATCAGGCGAT
>Ga0210049_1000979_pt1 | contig 25891 bp, 24 predicted proteins | sample CryGeyCG2014_300_2_FD_183964 | JGI IMG/M metagenome (GOLD analysis project Ga0210049, IMG submission 183964) | Groundwater microbial communities from aquifer - Crystal Geyser CG06_land_8/20/14_3.00 (SPAdes) (version 2) | ecosystem: Environmental > Aquatic > Deep subsurface > Groundwater | place... | reverse complement strand
CTTGCTACGGGGCGAGCAAAAAGGAAGAATTTTTGTTTACCCCGTTAGAAAGCTCATATCACAAGCCTTTCAAGTCAACATTATTAGCACATTTTGAAAGGCAACTTTCTAACGGGGTTTACCCCGTTAGAAAGCTCATATCACAAGCCTTTCAAGTCAACATTATTAGCACATTTTGAAAGGCAACTTTCTAACGGGGTTTACCCCGTAGCCAAATGCGAAGCATTTGTACTTCGGGGCCCGCGAGCCGTAAGCAAAATTACGAAACAATTTTGCTTCAGTCGGCGTCTGGATTTTGTTCAAAGAAAGTTCTGACATCGTCCAACAAACACCACATTCGTAGATTTCGCAAAGTTTTTGCCTCGCCCGCGCCAAAGGCGCGGGCGCAGTCAATTCTGATACAAATCAATTTTGGCGGTGTTTGTTTGAAAAAGTTAGAATCCATAATGAAAATCGCGGAACCAAGAAAGTTGTTCGGGTTTATTAAAATGGACGTTCAAAATACGCAAACCGTTGACGCCAGTAATGGCAATCTGCTAAATGAGAGCAAACCCTGGTATTATTTCCTGACGACTAAATAATCTGTTTATAAAAAACACCCCCGCAATTGCGGGGGTGTTTTGGTATATGCTTACCAGCTTCTTTCTCTGTGGCCTCCTCCACCAAAGCCTCTATTATCGCGTCCGCCATCACGGCCTCCGCGGTCGAAGCTTCTCGGGCGGGCTTCCATCGGACGGGCTTCGTTGACTGTTACGGTTCGTCCATCAAGCTCTTTTCCATTCCACATTTCAATCGCTTTTAGGGCTTCGTCATCGTTGGACATTTCTACGAAACCAAATCCTTTGGATCGGCCCGTCATTTTGTCCATAATGATAATCGCTGAATCAACGGTGCCGGCTTTGCTGAAAGCCTCTCGGAGGGAGTCTTCGCGTGAATCGAAAGACAAGCCTCCTATAAATAATTTCTTCGCCATCTTTTAAGTTAATTTTATAAACTAATAAATGTAAGACGACCAACTTCTTAATTTCTTCGGCTTGCATTTACAAGTTTACCTAGTGAAATAAGAACACTTACGATAGCCATTTTAGCACATAGCGTTGGCATTTGTCAATAGGTAGGGCATAGAGCTTTTTTTGCGCCAATTCTGCGCGGGCTTGATTTTTGGATGATAAAGTGGTATCTATTTATTAGCTGTTTTAGAAGCTTGATAATGGATTTGAGACAAACTTCGTTTTTCAAGAAAGGAGAATAAAGCCATGTTTCGAATTAGCCTTAAACCGAGTTTTGAATTTTTATTTTCCGTTTCGTTGTTGGTATCGGCCGTTGCGTCGTTCGTGTTCTTGGCAACAGCGGTTGCCGCGTTCTTCTACGGAGCGATTTTTCACGATTGGGGAAGGTCGCTCTTGGCAGCGGTAATCTTGCTGGTCTTTGCCTACGGATTTTTTTGGATAAGAGATTATCGGCGAGACAGGCGGGAACAGAGGTACGCATCAAAGGTGGCAGTATGATGAAGGAGATGCAGCGATAGCGAGCAGGCCATGTAGTTTTAGTGGTTTGCCCGCCTTTTTTTTATCCCATTAGAACCTAGGACTTTTACCCTTCGGCCTGACTCAGGGCAGGTGATTCTGGAAAGCCAGGGGATGCTTTTAGCGGCATCAAACGAAACCGAAGGGCCGGTTTTGTTAACAGTGATGGAGGAAATTTCTTCAGGGAGTGAAGTAAGATAAGTATCAATTTTATTTACTTTCCTGTAGGAAAGTATCTGAAATTGGCGCGGTCGTTTTGGTTTCCGACAGTGATTTTGGAAGTAAAAATTTTATGATAAAAGCGCTTAATAAGCCGATTGCGGCTCCGGCTAAGACATCGCTTGGCCAATGAACGCCGATGAAAATTCTGGCGATTCCCATTGCTAAAACTATTCCTAAAGACCACCAAACAGGTTTTAAATTCCAATTGTTTTGTTTGGCAAAATAATACAGCGCTAAAAATAGGGCGAAAAACGCCGTAGCGTGACCCGAAGGCAAAGAACCGCCCGGGTCTTGGCTTATGAGCGTTTGAATGGATAAGACTTCAAACGGCCGCTGGCGGTTATAAAGAAATCTTATAAGCTCCGTTATTATTCCCCGCGATAAAATTATTGAAAGCGCCGCTAAAGAGAAAAAATAAATTCGCTTCACGCGGCCTTTTTCTTTAAGTAAAAAATAAATGGTTAACAAAACCAAAAAATACGGGGCGTAATCGGCGAGAAAAATCCCCAGCCAATCAAACGGCCACCATTTAGCGGCGAACCCGTTAATAAATTGAAAAATTAAAACGTCCATTCCCAGTAATTCAACTTCAAATGGCAAAAATTTTATATGAATAATGCCTATTTTGAAATTTTTTAATAAATATTTTTAATTAATAACCTTTTGTTTTATTGAAAATTTTTGCCTCCGTTATGTTCTTTTGGATTTTTTCTGACAATTACCAATATATTCAACTTAATGCTCTACATTTATATTACTAACCCACAGCCCAAAAGAACATCGTTGAAGTTGAATTACTGGGCATTGAATTTATTCAACGATTGTTTCCGGTTGGTAGACTATTATTTTAGTAATCGTTATTTCCTTACCCAAAAATCTTTTAGTTTTAAAATCTACCGAGTTCGAACCAGGTTGGAGAGAAAAGTCTTTTTCGAATCTGCCATCGCTTTTCGCCAAAACTTCTTCGTTGTTTATGGTCAGTTTGTCTTGCGGATTTGTTATTCCGGCGAGTTTGATTACCGGATTATTAACGACAATGTAATTTTCCACGGGATTTGTTATTTCTATTTTAGGATTGCCTAAGAATCCGCTAAATTGGAAAGCCAAAAAAATCAAAATTGCCAAAATTCCGGCGGCGGCAGCGCCGATAACAGTAATCTTCCGTTTACTCTTCAGGGCAAAGCGGTTTATCGGAAGTTTGTCTTCTGGTCCGGAACTTTTAGCGGGCCAGAGCAAGATTTCTTGCTTGTATGCCTCCAAAAGAGAATTACTGTCCATCTTCAAAATATCGGCGATTTTCGTCAAATATCCGCGTACGTAAGGGCTGGCGGGAAGCTTTCTTGAATCTCCGGAAGAAAAGGCCGACAAGTAATGAACGGGAATATCCGTCATTTCCGAAAGTTTTTTTACGTCTAAGCTGCGGAGATCCAAAGCTTCATTGAAAATTTCCTTTAGACCTTTAAATTCGTTATTAATTGTCATCATTTAAATATACATCTCTCGGTTTTGCGCCGTCTCCCGGGCCAATTATACCCTTTACTTCCATAATATCAAGAAGTCTTGCCGCCCGCGCGTATCCTACTTTCAAGCGCCGTTGGAGAAGGGAAGCCGAAGCTTTTTTTGCCTGTTTGACGGTTTTGACAGCGTCTTCATATAGGTCATCTTCTTCGTCGAAAGAGAATTTGTCGAGCGATTCCATTGAAATCGCGCCCATTGGCTCATTGCCATTGCCGCCGTTTTCTGAAAAATTGGGCGCGTCTTCTTTAAACCAAAAATCTTTGTTGTTTTCGCGGATAAACTCGGTGACTTTTTTTACTTCTTCTTCGGAAATATACGCGCCTTGAATCCTTTTCGGTTTTGAAGATTCCGAAGAGATATAAAGCATGTCTCCGCCTCCGAGAAGTTTTTCCGCGCCGGCGGAATCAAGAATTGTCCGCGAATCCACTTGGCTGGGTAATTGCAGGGCGATCCTGGCGCTGATATTCGCCTTAATCAAGCCGGTAACTACTTCAACCGAAGGTCTTTGCGTCGAAAGCACCAAGTGGATGCCGGTTGCTCTCGCCATTTGCGCCAAGCGAACAACTGAACTTTCGATTTCCCGGCCGTAAGAAAACATTAAATCCGCCAATTCATCAACGACGATTAAAATGCGCGGCAGCGGCTCTTCGGTGTTTTTCTTGTTATAGCTTTGGATGTCGCGTGAACCGGACTTCACGAAAATTTCATAACGCCTCTCCATTTCATTAATAGTCCACTTGAAAACTTCAAGCGCTTTTTTCGGTTCGGTAATGACCGGCGAAACCAAATGCGGCAGGCCGGAATAAAGCGAAAGCTCAACGCGTTTGGGGTCTATCAAGATGAGCCGTAAAGTTTCGGGTGAATTCTGGTAAAGCAGGGAAGTCAAAAGCGAGTGAATCATTATGGATTTTCCGCTGCCGGTGGTGCCGGCGATCAATAAATGGGGAAGCTTCGCGATGTCGGAAAAAATCGGTTCGCCGTTAACGTCTCTTCCCAAAACAAATCCCAGCGGTCCGAATCCGGAAAAGTCGGGATAGGACATTAAATTTCCGAGCCGTACCACGGCGCTGGCTTTATTAGGGACTTCAATTCCCACAAGCGATTTTCCCGGAATCGGCGCTTCTATTCTGATAGAATGAGCGGCTAATGCCATTGATAAGTCTTGGTTTAAAGCGATTATTCTTGAAAGTTTTACTCCTTCGGCCGGCTTTAAAGTGTAGCGAGTGATTTTTGGCCCGATGTTTATTTCTCCCATTTCAACCGGAATGCCGAAGCTTTCCAATGTTCTTTTGATGATGTTGACATTGGTGCGCAAATCGCCCGAGGTGGGTTTTTCAACGGAAGATTTTAAAAGGTCGAGCGGCGGCGCGATGTAGCCTTTGGCTTTCAATTTTGAATGCTCGGTTTTAAGGCTTGCCGATTTTGGAAATGATTTCTGCTCGAATTCTTTTGTTTCAAACTCTTTTGTTTCATCTTTCACTTTTTGTTTTTCCGGTTCGGATTTTTGTTGTCCGTTTGCGGAAGCTACGGTTGCTAAAATTTGTTCTTCATCTTCTTTGTTTTCGTCGGTGTCTTTTTTTCTGAACGTATCAAGCCTGACCGGGAAATTGAAAGTTGTAAGCAATGAAGCGATAATTACCACCGCGATGATAATAATTGAAGCGGCGTAGCCAAAGGGAATTTCTACGGCGCCGACAATGCCACCGACAAAACCGCTGTTTCTCGGAGAAAGTATGTCAATTAGCCCTAACCCCGATAAAACGAAAATGACGGCTCCCAAAAAAGTGATGGAATTGATTTTTTGGTCTTTTGACGCGAAGAAAAAACCGCTCAATATAAAAAATATAAGAGGCAGAAGATAATAGCCCCAGCCGAAAAGCTTTTCAAAAATTTTATACAAAAAATTGCCCAACGGACCGGCATTGTTAAAACTTGCCAAAATCAAAACGGCCGCGGCGCCCAAAAAAACCACCGCTAAAATGCTTTTTTTAGTTTCGGAATTGAGACGCGGTTCAAAGTTTTTCCCTTGCCGGTTCTTTTTGGACATTATTATAATCTTACAGATATTTAGAGATTTTTCAACCCCGATAGCAAGCAAAACACATTACTTTTTGCGGTAATTTTCAAATTATTCCAATATTTTTATATTTATTATTTTTTAGGTGTGAAAATAAATTCTCTTTCGCAAAAAGTGATTGTATTCTCGTGTTTTGCTGCTACGGGGCTAGTCTAAACTTTCAATGTTAACCCCAAAGCCCCAATCGATTTCTTTATAAGAATGAAGCAATTCGCTGATGTATTTTTTAAGCTCGTCGTATTCTTTTTGTTCCTTCGCCTCAAATTTTATCGTTAAATAAGGGCCGTTTTGCGAATAGCGGACAACAAACATTGAATTATCTGTTTCAAACCGCGCTCCATCACCGGCGCGTTCATCATCTATAATTTTCACGTTCGGAAAATCTTGGCGGAGTTTCGCGCCAATTTTTCCCATTAAACCGACTTTTAATTCGTCTGGGCAGCCGACTTTTATTTCCGGGCTGGAAATATATCGGGGAATTGGAGAAATTATTTCTGAAAGCGATTTGCCGGTTTTGGAAAGATAATCAAGCAAGCTCAACATTGAATAAATTCCGTCTTCGTGGTTATAAAAATCCGCTGAAAAGAAAAAATGGCCGGAAAGCTCGCCTATAAAAGCGGCTTTTACTTCTTGATTTTTATTCTTCAAAAAGGAATGGCCGACCCGCCACATAAACGGTTTGCCTCCGTATTTTATAATTATTTCCTCAACCGCTTTTGAGCAAAGGATGTTGTACATAATTACGGCTCCGGGATGTTTTTCCAAGATTGCCATCGCGAAAACTGCCACTAAAATATCGTTCCAAATAATATTTCCTTTTTCATCCACGATACCCAACCTGTCGCCATCCGGGTCGAATGAAAAGCCGATATCGGCTTTTTCTTCCAAGACTTCTTTGCTTAAACGTCCGGCGACTTTTGAATCTGTTGGGTCGGGCGCGCCAAGAGGAAAAGAAGAATCCAAATTACAATTTTTTTCTATGATTTCACAGCCGAATTTTCGCAATAAGTCCGGAACAATCGCGCCGGCGGTTGAATTAGAAGGGTCAATGACAATTTTAAATTGTTTCTTAAATTTTATTCTTTTCGCAAGGTCGTTGAAATATTCTTCGCGGACATTTTTTTCTTCATTTTTGCCCGGAATTGCGGCTTTTTTAAAATCGTCTTTTCCCGCCATTTCTTTTAATGCTCGCATGTCTTCAGTTGCAAGGGTTTCGGAAAAATCAATGGCGAATTTAAAACCATTATATTGTACCGGATTATGCGAAGCGCTCACATAAACTCCTCCTTTGCAGTTCAAGAAATATTGTGACCAATAAAAAGCGCCAATAAGCTCCATTCCAATGTTAATTGTGTCTATGCCCGCAAAATTTAATCCTCTAATCATGGCTTGGCTGTATTCAAGACTAGTCGTTCTTGAGTCGCGACTAATTACGGCGTTTTTGATTCCGCGGCGCTTGAGCATTGTCCCGAAAATTTTGCCCAAGTGTTCAACTATTCCCGGAGTTAAATCTTTATCAACCTCGCCCCGTAAATCATAGCCTCTAAATATGTAAGGATTTATTTTCATTGATTTATTTTACCATAAATATTTATTTTGCCCGAATCGACGGAAATTTTTATAGTGCCGTTTTCGTCGGTTCTGAAAATTTTACTGCCCAGATTTTTTAGCCGTTCAATAACGCCGTTATTTGGGTGGCCATAGGAATTTTTGCCTACTTCAAAAATCGAAATTTTCGGCGAAACCATCGCCAAAAAATTTTCGCTTGAGGAAAACTTGGAGCCGTGGTGGGCGACTTTTAATATGTCCGCTTTAAGATAATTGCCGTATTTACGGATTAAATCCTTTTCCGTTTTTTCGCCGATATCGGCGGTGAAAAGCGCTTTGAGATTTTGCGAGGTTAATTTTAAAACAAGACCGTTTTCATTCGTATCACCCGAACTTAAATTTTTCGAGGGCGAAAGAACGTCAAAATAATTTTCCAGATATTTTATTTTATCGCCTTCAAAAAGAATAATCGTTTTAATTTTGTTTTCTTGGATTATTTTTTCCAAATCATTGAATCCGTTTGAATCTTTTGTTTCGCCGTTAAAAATAAAAGCGCCAATTTGATAACGTTTCATAATATCAATTAAGCCGCCGAAATGGTCCAGTTCGGGGTGGGTGAGGATTACCAAATCTATGTAGCGGTTGAAGGGCGAAAACAAATATGAAAATTCCGCCGCGGCTTTATTTGTGGGTCCGGCGTCTATTAACGTTTTAACGTTATTCGGCCAGACAACCAGTTCGCCGTCGCCTTGGCCGACGTTCAAAAAGTAAAGTTCGGTGTTTTTATTCGGCCCGCCGAAAATTATTTCTGCCCAAATAAAAAAATCAAAGACGATTAAGAATAAAAGAATTATAAAGATGAGGTTTTTGACCATACAATATATAATGATATTATGATATAATTCTTTTATTATGGGAATCAAGCCAAACAGCTTTACTTTAATAGAACTTGTCATAGTAATTGCCATTCTGGCTATATTAGCGGCAGTAGTAGTTCTGGTCATCAACCCGGCCGAACATATGAAATCCGCCAGGGATTCCAGCAGGATGTCGGATCTTCAGAATATCCATAAATCCATAGGATTGTATCAAGCTGACGGAGGCGCGACAATGGGTTCGGCAAGCACAGTATATGTTTCAATTTCCGATTCATCGGACACCTGCGCCAATCTGGGCCTTCCCACCCTGCCAACAGGTTGGAGTTACGCTTGCGTCACAGAGGCTAATTTAAGAAAAACGGACGGCGCGGGCTGGATTCCGATTCCTTTTTCGAATATATCTTTCGGCAGTACCATATCTTCATTGCCCACAGACCCGACAAACACCACCTCAACAGGGAACTACTATACATACGTGACCGGCGGTTCCTGGAAACTCAAAGCCCAGTTTGAATCTTCAAAAAATCTTTCAATAGCGGTTAAAGACGGAGGTCCTTCGGTCAATTCTTACGAGCTTGGTTCAGACCTCGCTCTCGGTCCAATGCTCTTTCCCGATAACTGGATAAAAGTTCCGGGAAACTCCAGTTTCGGCACATCTGATTTCTGGGTTATGAAATACGAAGCCAAATGCGTTGATTCAACCAATAATCTTCCGTTAACTTCTCCTGACACGGGCTACAACACTTACAGCAATTCTACAACGGCTTGCACGGGGACAAAATATCCTGCTTCTGCCATAACGGGCTATCCAATCGCCAACATTTCTCATAACACCGCTCTAACCTATTGCCAAAACATCGGCGCCCATCTTTTAACAAATGATGAGTGGATGACTATCGCCAGAAACGCCGAAGGTGTATCAAGCAATTTCACAAGTGGAGTTCTTTATTCCGGCCACAACGACAATGTTCCGGCTGTTGCTCTTCAAGCTGATAAAGACGATGCCCAAGGATATTCCGGCACTGGCAATTCATCAGGCAACCAAAGAAGAACATTTACTCTGTCAAACGGCAATGTTATTTGGGATATTCCCGGCAATGTCTGGGAGCATGTTCAAAGAAGCGTCGATAATGTCGGCGACTCTACTACGACAATGGCTTTGCCTGCTTGTTCTGACGCCGTTGCCGGATGGGGCTGGTGTCAATACGGTAATTCCACCGCTCCTTATGTATCAAGTTGGACAGCGGATGTTATCCGTAATAGTGTCGGTCCTTCAAATACCGGCTGGAATTCCACTCAGGGCATGGGCCAGGTTTATACTTACAAAAACGGAACAAGCCAAGGCACAACCGTCTTCATTCGCGGCGGCAATTGGGACATTGGCTCGCTTGCGGGCGCGTTCACGCTGGGCTTGCGTTGGGGCACGGGCTCTACGGGCGACGGTGTCGGGTTTCCGCTGTGCCCGGTAGCCGCGTAGAAATCTGTAATCTTGTATCTTGTATCTTGTATCTTGTATCTTGAAACATGAAACTCGAAACATAAAACATGAAAAATTTTCACGAAGAACTGAAACGCAAAGTTGATGCGTATGTCCATGGAGTATATGCGGCAAGCAAGGGATTTCCGAAAGAAGAAATATACGGAATAACATCCCAGCTACGACGCGCCGCTCTTTCCGTAGTTTTGAATTACATAGAAGGCTACGCTCGTTTTCGCAAAAATGTGCACAAAAATTTTATTGAAATCGCGTATGGTTCTTTGCAGGAGTCAAAATATCTTCTGCAGTTTTCGTTTGAGGAAAAATATATGAGCGAGGGTGAATACAAAAACCTATCCGAATTAGCCGAAGACATAGGTAAAATGTTGTGGGGCATATTGAGAAACATGAATCGTGAAACATGAAACTTAGAGCATGGAACATTAATCATGAAACACAAAATACCATGCTCCAAGATTCAAGATTCAAGATACAAGATTTATGCTTTCCGATTTAATAATTTACCAAAAGACTTACGACTTTATGCTGTGGCTTCATCCGGTCGTCAATAAATTTCCCAAAAGTCAGCGGTTTATTTTAGGCCAGCGGATAGAAAATAAAACATTAGATATTATAAGTTCAATGATTCTCGCGAACGCCGAGCGGGATAAATCCGCTATTTTGAAACGGGCGAGCGTGGAATTGGACGAATTGCGGATATTGATTCGGCTTTCAAAAGATTTGCGTTTTATAAATATAAAAAAATACGGATTTGCGGCGGAAAAGATAAATGAAATAGGTCGGTTGCTTTCCGGCTGGACCCGTTCGCAATGCCCGGAATAATAAATTATAATATTTATGTTCGCGGCAAATTTATTTTTTGTCGCGAATAGGTATAAAGGCAAAACACAGCGGTGTCCGTATTCATTCGCGGCGGCAATTGGAACAATGGCTCGAATGCGGGCGCGTTCACACTGAACTTGAATTGGGACACGGGCAATACGAACAACAATGTCGGTTTCCGCTGTGCCCGGTATTTATCACAACATAAAATTGGCCCGAACAGGATATCTACGGATTCCGCTTCGCCATTACGGCGGAGCGCGTTCTCTAAACATTAATGTAATTTCGGCTGGTTTAGAGAGCAGGTCTGCGCCAAGACGGCTACTGCTTTTATTCCTTCTTTGGTACCCTATGAGATGGCGATTTTATCTATCTCACAGGGGAAGGGGAAAATACAAATCCGTTCCTCCGCGCCGTTGTTTGTTTTATCAAACTCCGGCGCGGGGTTAGAGGATTATTGACATTATTTCTGTATAAATTATATTTAAAATATGGACACTTTAGCGATTTCAACAAAAAAAATAAATAACGAATTAAATAATCTTAAGCGAAAAGTGCGGGTTATGGATTCTCTTTTAATCGGGATTATCGGTCAAGATAAAGAAGGTAAATATAAGCCGGAATTCGTAAAAAAAATCATCAAAGCTATCGGCGAGAAAGCGGAATTTTCTTTCAATGGGAAAAGGGCATTTTTATCTCAAATAGGAAAAATATAATTCAATATGGTTCAAATTCTTTACGGTAAAAATTTTCTTAAATCGGCTAAAATTTTACCGAAAGAAATCCGGAACAAGTTAGCGGAACAAATAGGCCTTATAAACAATAATCCCTTTAACCCCTTGTTGCACACTAAATATCTTAGCGGCGCGCTGGTGGGGCTATTTTCTTTCAGAATCACTCGCGATTGGCGGGTAATTTTTGTTTTCTTAAATTCTGAGACAATTTCTCTTATTGACATAGCTCATAGAAAAGATATTTACAGATAGGGATTTTTCAACGGCACAATCGACGAAGTCCGCATTTACAATCGGGCTTTATCCGCCGCTGAAATTGCGGCAATCTACAATGCCACCCGGTAGTAGTCCGCCTAAGGCGAACACTATATAACGACTTGCGATGTCGTTAGATTTACCTTTCGTTCTTTAATCTATATAACGACTTGAAGTGCTATCATATATGATAGCGTATTGGAATTGTTATGTTCGTGGAAATAACTTCTTTTGAAAATTTTTACAGCGCTTACGGACCCGAGAGAGAGATGGAAAAACTTAGATTAGGCTGCAAATAAAAAACTTTTACCAACCGTACACGCTATAGCGTATACGGTTATCAAAAGTTAAAAAAATTTGAGATAGGGGGATAATGGTAATTGACTTGGCTTCGTGGAAACTATAATATCTTTACTATAATGGCTAAAAAATCCAAGGAAAATTATCCGGCAAAAATCAAAGTCGTCGGCGTGGGCGGAGCCGGCGGGAACGCAGTCACGAGAATGGCCGATTCTTTTCCAAGGAGTATAGATTTAATAGTTATAAATACCGATATTCAGGATCTTAATCACGCTCAAGCAAGGAAAAAAATTCATATAGGCAAAAATCTTACAAGAGGGTTGGGAACCGGAATGAACCCGGAAATTGGCCAGCAAGCCGCCGAGGAAGACAGGGCCGAAATAGCCGAAGCATTGAAGGGCGCGGATATGGTTTTTATCGCCGCCGGATTCGGCGGAGGAACCGGCACGGGCGCGACTCCAATTGTGGCGGAAATAGCCAAAGAACTTGGAATTTTAACAATTGCGGTGGTAACGAAGCCATTTGGTTTTGAGGGTTCAAAAAGAGCGCAAATAGCCCAAGATGGGATAGCCAGAGTTAAAGAAAAAGTTGATACTTTAATTGCTATACCCAATGATAAAATTTTTTCAATAATAAATAAGGAAACTTCTTTGATAAAAGCGTTTGAGGCGATAGATGAGGTTTTAAAGAATGCGGTTTTGGGGATTACGGAACTTATTATTTCGCCGGGTATAGTAAACGTGGATTTCGCCGATGTGAAAGCTATAATGAGCGATGCCGGCGCTTCGGTTATCGGCATTGGCAGAGCGAGCGGAAAAGATAGAGCTTCGGTTGCGGCTACGCAAGCGATAAATTCTCCTTTGCTTGAAATGTCCATAGACGGCGCCAAGGGAATTTTGTTTGGCATTTCGGGTCAACGGGATTTAAAAATGAGTGAAATAAACGAAGCGGCGAATTTAATTTCGGAAAACATCGACCCGGGGGCAAAAATAATTTTTGGCGCATATCATAATAGGCGGCTCAACAAAGGGCAATTAAAAATTACGCTTATCGCCACGGGCTTCAACGGCAATTATGGAGGGAACGGCGATATGCTTTCGCAGAATCTTTTTTCTCCCAGAATAACGATTAGGGAAGAAATTTTTGAAGAGCCGGCGGCAAACGGCTCGCTTTTTGAAGAATCCGAAAAATCCGCCAAAAAATCTTTGCCTACCGGCAGGCAGGCAAAAAATGAGAAAGAAAAAAGCGAGGATATTTTAGATATGCCGGCGTTTTTGAGGAAAAGAAGAAAATAAATAAATCAACGAATAACTAATCTATACGAATATACTAATTAATTATGCGAATGTTATAGTTTAATAGGCATAAATTAGCGTATTGGTATAAATTTAGTATTTAGTTGATATTTTTATATGTTTAAAACAATAAAAAAACGCAATGGCCATATAGCGCCGTTTAAAATTGAAAAAATAACGAACGCTATTTTCAAAGCGTCGGTCGCAGTGGGCGAACCGAATTGGCAAATTGCCGAAACTTTGGCGAAAGAAGTTGTTTTAAAACTTAAAAAAGCCGTCAAGCGCGGCGCAGTTCCTTCGATTGAAGAAATTCAAAATATGGTTGAACAGGTTTTGATAGATACCGCTCACGCCCGCATAGCCAAGGCCTATATTCTCTACCGTCAGGAACGCGCCGAAATAAGGAATCAGAAAAAACAAGTTCTTAATAAAGAAGAAATAGACGAAGTTGATAAAAAATTCGACGTTAACGCCTTGCGGATTTTGGCAAGCCGTTATTTGAATAAAAACGAAGAAAGAAAGGTAGTTGAATCGCCCAAAAAGCTTTTTGAAAGAGTGGCGACCCATACTGCTCTTACTTCGCTCTTTTTTGACCAGAAAGTTTTTCAGAAAAATGGCCAGGCCTCGGAGCACCGATTTGAAGAATTTGAGCCGGAAAAATTTGAAAATAAATTTTCCATCGGGGAATACAAATTAAACAAATATCACTTGGAGGCTATTAAAAGAGTTTATGAGCGTTTTTCAAGAAAAAGGGAAATAAAAGTTTCCTGGCCAAAATTTTTGGAACTTTTGGGAAAAGGTTATTTTGATAAATACGAAAACGAAATAAAAGGGTATTACGATTTGATGATTAACAGGTTGTTTTTGCCCAACACTCCGACTTTGGCGAATTTCGGCGGGCCATTGGGAATGGGTTCGGCTTGCTTTGCTTTGGGAATAGAAGATTCAATAGACTCCATAATGGACACTTTGAAATCGGCGGCGATTATTTTTAAATCCGGCGGCGGACTGGGATACAATTTTTCCAATTTGCGGCCCGAAGGCGATTACATAAAAACCACCAGCGGTTCTTCTTCCGGTCCCATCAGTTTTATGTCTATGTTTGATAATATGACCGACGTTATAAAACAGGGCGGAATGAGAAGGGGCGCGAATATGGGAATTTTAAATTCAAACCATCCAGACATAGAAAAATTCATTCACGCCAAGGAGGGCAACAAAGCATTAAAAAATTTCAATATTTCGGTGATGGTTATGCCGGAATTGTGGGAAGCCTATAAAAAGAACGAACCGTATGCTTTGATAAACCCGCGCAATGGCAAGGCGGTCGCCAAAGTTGACCCAAAAAAACTTATCGGCGAATTGGTTTACCAGGCGTGGGAATCGGCTGAACCGGGAATTTTGTTTTTTGACCGCATAAACGAATTTAATCCGCTTTTGAAATCTCTCGGTCCGCTTTACACCACCAACCCGTGCTCGGAACTGACGCTTTATCCGAACGAAAGCTGCAATTTGGGTTCAATAAACGTTTCGGCTTTTGTGAAGAAAAACCATAACAACGTTAAAAAGCCTCAATTTGATTGGAAATTGTTTGAAGAAGTTATAAAAAAATCAACCCGTTTTTTGGACAATATAATTGATATTACAAAACACCCGTTGCCCGAAATAGAAGAAATGACTTTGAATACCAGAAAAATCGGACTGGGAATTATGGGTTTGGGAGATTTGCTTTACGAGTTTGGAATTTCTTACAACGATAAAGAAGGTTTGAAATTTATGGAGCAATTAATGGAATTTGTGGCGTATCATTCAAAAGTAGTTTCAATTGAATTATCCAAAGAACGCGGCCGGGCGCCTTATTTTGAAAAGTCTTTTTACAAAGAAGGCAGGTTGCCGTTTAGCGCTTCAAAAGACAAAAAGTCTTGGCATTTTGATTGGGCTGAATTGGCGAAAAAAATACAAAGATATGGCATCAGGAATCTTTATACTACCACAATCGCGCCTACGGGTTCGCTTAGCATGTTAGCCGGAACGTCTTCGGGTATTGAGCCGGTTTATAGTTTGGTTTTTGAAAAAAGTATTGCTATCGGAAATTTCTTTTATATTGACCCGGTTTTTAACGAGGCGATGCAGACAGAAGGTTTGATGGACGAAGCGCTTATCAAAGAAGTGGCGGAAGCCGGCGGAACTATCCATAACGTTCCCTATATTCCGCAAAAGCTGAAAAAAGTTTTCGTTGTCGCCCACGATATCGCTCCGGAACAGCACGTTAAAGTTTTGGCGTCTTTTCAGAGATGGGTTGACGCTTCAATATCAAAAACAAACAATTTTCCTTCAAACGCGACAGTTGAAGATGTCAGAAAGGCATATTTTTTGGCTTATGAGCTTGGATGTAAGGGTATTACCGTTTATCGAGATAAATCTTTACAGACTCAAGTATTAATAGGCGGTTCAAGGAAGGGGGCTGGCGAAAAACAAAAAGATGGTGTAAAGTTAAGCGTTATTAAAGATGAAAAAGCTAAAGGATTTGCGGTCTATCATGAAGTTGCAGGAGCCAATGTTTTTACTCCTACTGCGGAAGATTGTCCAGAAAAAACAGGAGAAATTAAAATGTGTCCCAATTGCAACATAAATTTAGTTTTCCAGGAAGGTTGCCGAAAGTGTCCGGCTTGCGGATGGGGCATGTGTAGTTAAATCAACGAATAACTAATCCTGTACGAATATACTAATAACAAAATAAATTAGTATATTAGTATGAAATTAGTAATTAGCTGATAAAGCGAAAGCGATGAACAGAGAAAAATCTTCAATTTTATTGGTAGGAGTTATTGTTTTGGCGATTGTCGCCGGAATTTTTGTTTACCCGAAATGGCTGGGCGGAAAGTTTTTGCCTTGGCGTTTGGGCTTGGATTTAATCGGCGGTACGCACCTTGTTTATGAGATGGATATGTCGCAAGTCGCTTCATCGGACAAGGATTCGGCAGTGGCGGGGCTTCGCGATGTTATTGAACGGCGTGTTAATTTATTCGGAGTGAGCGAACCACAGGTGGTTTCTGCGAAAGAAGGTAATTCTTACAGGTTGATAGTTGAGATTGCGGGGATAAAAGATGTAAATCGGGCGATTAAAATGATAGGAGAGACTCCGCTTCTTGATTTCAGGGAAGTGGTTCAATCTCAAAATCAAGCCAGTTTAACAGAGCAGCAAAATCAATTTATCTTGACGAATTTGACCGGCCGTTACGTTAAGAGCGCGCAAGTCGGGTTTGACCAGACTACCGGAAGCCCCGAAGTCAATATCCAATTTAACGATGAAGGCGCGAAAATTTTTGAAGATTTAACCGCTAAAAACGTTGGCAAGCCCATCGCGATTTTTTTGGATAATGCTTTGATAGAAATGCCGACGGTTCAAGAAAAAATTTCCGGCGGAAGCGCGCGGATTACCGGAAAATTCACCGCGGATGAAGCCAAGAGCATGGTTGAAAGATTTAACGCGGGCGCTTTACCGGCTCCGATTAATTTAATAAGTCAGCAGACCATTGGCGCCAGCCTTGGCCAGCAATCGCTTAATAAGGCGATTTACAGCGGAGTTTTGGGGACGATATTAGTTATGATTTTTATGCTTCTCTATTACCGCATTTTGGGGATATTCGCTTCTTTTGCGCTGATTATTTATGTGTTTTTAACGGCCGCGTTTTTCAAACTTGGGATTACAATGACGCTTGCGGGCATCGCGGGTTTTATTCTTTCAATCGGCATGGCTGTTGACGCGAATGTTTTAATTTTTGAAAGAACAAAGGAAGAATTAAAAAAAGGGCTGGCGAAGTCTTCGGCCATCGAAGAGGGTTTCAGGCGCGCTTGGCCTTCAATTCGCGACTCAAACGTTTCAACGATGATAACTTCCGTGATTCTTTATTATTTCACCGGCAGTTTTATTAGGGGATTCGCCTTGGCGCTGTTAATAGGAGTTATTATTTCGATGTTTTCAGCGATAACAATTACAAGGACGATGTTGAGGGTTTTTATGAAAAATGACTAATAATATGAATATAATCGGCAACAGAAAAATATTTTTGTCCATTTCCGGCGTTTTGGCGCTGGCGAGTTTTTTGGCGATAGGCATTTTTGGATTAAAGCCCGGAATCGATTTTTCGGGAGGTACGATGTGGCAGATAAAATTAGCGTTAAGCGATACGCGGCAAATATCGAGCGACGAACTTAAAAATTTCTTCCAAACCGATTTGAAAACAGAAGACGTGGTTATTTTCCCGGCGGAAAATAGAAGTTTTATTGTCCGCTTGCCTCATATTTCAGAAGATGAGCACCAGCAATATTTTTCGGCGCTTAAAAATAAATTTGGCGGCATGGAAGAATTAAGTTTTCAGAATATCGGCCCGGCCATCGGGGAAGAATTGAGAACCGGCGCTTTTTGGGCGATAACGATGGTTTTGTTGGGAATTTCTTTATATATCGCTTTCGCTTTTCGCAAGGTTTCTTATCCGATAAAATCTTGGAAATACGGCATTATCACTTTAGTGACGCTTTTGCACGACATTACAATCCCGGCCGGACTTTTGGCGGTTTTGGGAAAATATTCGGGTATCGAAATAGACACGAATTTTATGGTTGCGCTTTTGGTCATTATGGGTTTTTCGGTCCATGACACAATTGTTGTTTTTGACAGGATTCGCGAGAATCTCATGTTCCAGAAAGGGAAGTTTGATTTGGCCGAGATAATCAATAATAGCGTCAACCAGACATTTGTCCGTTCAGTCAACACTTCTTTGACTCTGGTTTTGATTCTTTTAATGATGTTCTTTTTCGGTCCGATAACTTTGAAGTATTTCATTTTAACGATTTTGGTTGGCGTAGTTACGGGAACTTACTCTTCAATTTTCATCGCCAGCCCGTTATTGCTTATCTTTCATTCAAAAGAAAACAGGTAAAATAATTGACAAATTTGCTAAGGCTTGGTATTCTGCGCGTATGTTAAGTTTGGCGATAAACAATTTAATACGCGATTTAAAGCCGCGCCAGAAGGAAATTTTGGCGTGCCGTTTCGGATTGGCCGAAGAAAAAAAAGAGACCTTAGCCGGGATAGGAGAACGGTACAATATAACGAGGGAAAGAGTCAGACAGCTTGAAAAAAACGCTTTGGATTACGTGAGGGAAAATCTGGAAAAAGAAAAATCGGTGAAAGATTTTCTTGAAATAATTACGGACCACCTTGACGGATTCGGCGGATTGCGCAAAGATGACCTTTTTGTCCCAGAAATAAAGTCGGCGCTTAACGACAAAAAACTCCATCATTGGCATTTAAGATTTTTTTCCGAAGTTTCGGGAGAATTTTTTTACAAGCCAGCGGACAGAGATTTCTACGGCTTTTGGTATTTTGATGAAAATGACATAAACAAGGCGGGTTCGTTTTTTTCCGAACTTGAAAAAATGGTTGCAAACAAAAAAGCCGATTTATTGGAAAACAAAAATTTTAACGATTATCTTTTGAAGGTGGCAAAAAACAAAAAAATTTCCGATGCCGCCGGTTCAAACTATCTTTTAATTTCAAAAAAATTCGGTGAAAATCCTTACGGTGATTTCGGGTTGAACGAATGGGAAGAAATAAATCCCAAAACAATCAATAGCAAGGCCTATTTAGTTTTGAAAAAAAACGGTCAGCCGCTGCATTTCAGCGAATTGGCGGACAAAATAAACGAGGTTGGTTTTGACGGCCGTTTGGCTCAAAAACAAACGGTGCATAATGAACTTATAAAAGACCCGCGTTTCGTTTTGGTTGGACGCGGCACTTACGCTTTATACGAAAAAAAGTGAAAGTAATGGATATTAGAGTATAATTTATGCCATAATGGACGTCTTTTTAAAAATCTTTTCGGGCATTATAAACGGCTCTATCGCGGTCTTTAGTTATTCTTGGTGGATTATTCTGCCGATTTTTCTTTTCTTGGTCGCTTGGGACCTTTGGATGGTTTATATCCGGACAAAATTCGTCAAAGGCATTGAACGGGGTATTTTTGAGATAAAAATCCCCAAGGAAATTCTTAAAACGCCGAAAGCGATGGAGGCGGTTTTTAATACTTTAATAGGATGTTATTCTTTCGGATTTTCTTCAGTTGATATTTATTTGAGTGGTAAAGTTGAGTCTTGGATATCTTTTGAAATGGTCGGGCATGCCGGCGGAGTGCGTTTTTACGTCCAAACTCCTTTGGATTTTAAAAATTTGGTGGAATCGGCGGTTTACGCCCAATACCCCAGCGTGGAAATCCAACCAATTGAAGATTACGTTAATTCTCTGCCTCCGGTTTTACCCGATAAAACTTATGACCTTTGGGGCGCGGAAATTATTTTAGCGAGAGAAAATTATTATCCGATAAAAACATATCAATTTTTTGAAGAGACTCAAGATGAAAAAAGATTAGACTCGCTTGCGGCGATTATTGAAGTAATGTCAAATCTGAAAGAGGACGAATGGATAGGAATACAGGTTTTAATTAGTCCGACGGGCGAACCAAGCGGTAATATGTGGCAGAAAGAAGGATACGAGAAAATAGAAGAAATGGCTGGAAGGAAATCGGCTAAAAAGGGGAAAGATTCGGAGCTTATGGCATGGGTGAGAAACGTGACTATGGCGCCGGCGGAGGTTCCTGTTTGGCCCGGAGAAAAAAAACCCGAAGCGCCATCTTTAAGATTTTTGCATCCGGCGGAACAAGAAATCGTCAAGGGCATAGGCAATAAAGTTTCAAAAATAGGGTTTGAAACCGTTATCAGATTTGTTTATATTGACAGCGCTAAAAGTTTCACTTCGGCGAACATTTCCGCTACAATGGGCGCTTTTAACCAATTTCGGTCGAATGATATGAATGCTCTAAGACCAGATAAAAAAACGGTTACTCTTAGAAATACTTGGTTTGCCAAATTAGTTCCGATATATAAAAAGTTCTTTGTTTTTTCCCGGAAGAGAAGATTGTTTGAAAGTTATCGGACTAGACGTTTTGGAAAACATAATAGAATTCGGGACGAAAAATTTTCCGTGTTAAGCACCGAGGAATTGGCGACAATTTATCATTTCCCGGCGATAATGATTGAATCGCCGAATTTGATAAGGCTTGGCGGCAAGAAAGGCGGTCCGCCGGCGGAACTGCCGGTGGAAGAGTGAAATAACAAATTAAAATTTGGTTATTAGAATTTTTGTATTGTTTGCAATTTGGAATTTGTGATTTGGAAATTAAATTATTATGGATGATATAACAATCTTCGCAAAAACAAATTTCCGGAACCGCCAAACGCGGTTTGGAATCAAGAACGACGACCGCCGCCGGCATATGTACATAATCGGAAAAACTGGCATGGGTAAGACAAATTTATTGGAAACAATGGTAGTTTCCGATATCCGCGCCGGCAAAGGCGTGGGCGTGGTTGACCCGCATGGCGAATTCGCCGAAAGAATACTGGATTTCGTTCCGGAAAACCGGCTTGACGATGTTATTTATTTTAATCCGGCCGACATTGATTGGCCGATTGCTTTCAATCCGCTTGAAAGAATAGACATTGAACACCGCCACTTGGTGGCTTCGGGCATTATGGGCGTTTTCAAAAAAATCTGGCCGGATGTCTGGTCCGCCCGTATGGAATATATTTTAAACAATTCGCTTTTGTCTTTATTGGAATATCCTTCCTCAACTCTCCTGGGGATAATGAGAATGTTTTCCGATAAAGAGTATCGCAGAAAAATAACGGAAAATTTGGAAGACCCGATTATCAAGGCTTTTTGGCTTAATGAATTCGCCAAATACACCCAGCGGCTGGAAACGGAAGCGGTGGCGGCCATTCAAAACAAAGTCGGCCAATTCGTTTCAAATCCTTTAATAAGAAATATTATTGGCCAGAATCATTCGGCTTTTGACATACGGAAGGTTATGGATGAAGGGAAAATTTTGATAATCAATCTCGCCAAAGGAAAAATTGGCGAAGATAATTCGGCTCTTTTGGGCGCGCTGATGATTACTAAGCTTCAATTGGCGGCGATGAGCCGTGTTGATACCGAGGAAAAGAAACGCCGCGATTTTTATCTTTACGTCGATGAGTTCCAAAACTTTTCAACAGAATCTTTCGCCAACATTTTGTCCGAGGCGAGAAAATATCGCCTTGATTTGATTTTGGCGCATCAGTACATTGAGCAATTGGATGAAAAAGTGCAGGCGGCGATTTTCGGGAATGTCGGCACTCTAACTTGTTTTAGGGTCGGCGCCGAAGACGCGGAATTTTTGGAAAAAGAATTTCTACCCGAATTTAGCGCTACTGATTTGGTTAACTTGTCCAAATACGGCGTTTATTTAAAATTAATGATAGATGGCGTGGCTTCAAAGCCGTTTTCGGCCGAAACATTGGAACCGCTTAAGCCTGATGTTGAATCTTTGAAAGACGTTATAATAGAGAATTGTCGCCGCCGATTCAGCACGTCGAGAAAGGCGGTTGAAGAAAAAATCGCTTCCGAGTGGCTTTCAAATAAAGAGACAGGGGAAGATAGAATCCAGCGCCGCGACGAACAATCGCTCGGGAAAATGCTCGCCCCGCAAGAGCAGCCCGAAAGAACGGAATTTCCAAAAAAAGAAAGAAAAGCGGTGGACATCAGCGATTTAAGAAAAACATTGGAAGAGTCGTTAAAAGATATTGAAGATGAAGAAGAAAATAAACAAATATGAGAACTTTAATCAGGGAAATTATCAATAAAGAAAACGAAGAAGTGGAATTAATGGGCTGGGTGGCGGTTCGAAGAGACCACGGCAAGCTTATTTTTATTGATTTGCGCGACCGCAGCGGAGTGGCGCAGGTTATTTTTTTGCCCAAGCCGGAAGAACTTCACGACTTAGCAAATAAATTGCGGACAGAGTGGGTTGTTAAGATAACCGGTAAAGTGGCGAAACGGCCGGATAATATGGTTAACAAAGATATTGAAACCGGCGGGTTTGAAATTCAGGCAGAAGGCCTCGAAATAATAAATGAGGCGGAGGCGCTTCCTCTTTCCATAGATACGGACGGCCATGAAATAGGGGAAGAAATAAGAATGAAATACCGCTATCTTGATTTGAGGCGGGAGAGAATGCAAAAAAATATTAAAACGCGGGCGGAAATAGAAAAATATATCCGCGATTTTCTTGCCGAAAAAGAATTTGTGGAAATTGAAACTCCGATTCTCGGTAAATCAACTCCTGAAGGGGCAAGAGATTATTTGGTGCCGTCGCGCTTGGAGCCCGGCAAGTTTTACGCCCTTCCGCAGTCGCCGCAGCAATACAAGCAGCTTTTAATGGTTGCCGGGATTGAGAGATATTTTCAGATTGCCCGGTGTTTCCGCGACGAAGACACGAGAGGCGATAGGCAGCCGGAATTTACCCAGTTGGATTTGGAAATGAGTTTCGTTGAGCAGGAAGACGTGATGAAATTAAACGAAGAACTTTTAATAAAGCTTGTTAAAGAATTGATGCCGGAGAAAAAAATACAAGAAATTCCGTTCCCGCGATTAAGCTATAAAGATGCAATGGGAAAGTACGACACAAACAGGCCGGATTTAAGAAATAATGAAAATGACCCGAATCTTTTGGCTTTTTGCTGGGTCATAGATTTTCCATTTTTTGAAAAAAACAAAGGTAGTTGGACCTTTACTCATAATCCTTTTTCCGCGCCCCAGCCGCAACATATGGAACTTTTGCTGAGCCAAAAATCGATTCCCGAAATTCTCGCCAGTCAATATGATATTGTTTTAAACGGCTTTGAAATTGGCGGCGGAAGCATCCGCAATCATAAGCCGGAAGCGTTAAAAGCGGTATTTAAAATAATGGGCTTTACGAAAGAACGGATTAAAGAAAATTTCGGGCATATGCTTGAGGCGTTTAAATATGGCGCGCCTCCGCACGGGGGAATCGCCTGGGGCTTGGACAGACTGGTCGCCTTGCTCCAAAACGAGCCGAACATCCGCGAGGTTATCGCGTTTCCGAAAACCGGCGATGGAAGGGATTTAATGATGAACGCGCCTTCGGAGGTAGAAAAGAAACAATTGGACGAACTTGGTTTAAAATCTAAAACTTAAAGGAATGTCTACTATCATAAATGATAGTGTTATCATTTATGATAGTAGACGGGAACCCGAAATTTTTAAAGAGAGGTTTTTATGGAAAATAAAAATAACTATCTTTGGTTAAAATTTCTTGAGAAGGTTAAAAACTCAAATCCCGAAATGACGGTAAAAATTTTTAATTTTTTATTAAGCGTGGATGAAAAGGAGGCAATAATGAAAAGATTGGCGGCTGTAAATTTGATAAGAGCGGGGAAAAGTTATAAAGAAATAGGGAAAATTCTATGGATGTCGCCAAGCACGGTGAGTGCCGTTAAAAAGAGTATGGCTAAAGCAACAGGCTATAAAAGTGGTGATTTTTACGCGAGTCAGTCAAAAAAGGAAAAAGAAAAGAAAATAAAACCGTTGCCGGAACGAACGATATTTGATTATTGGGCAGACTTTCCATTCCCTGAAAGTCGTGGAAAGGGAAGATGGAAATATTTAAATTATCAAGATTAATACGTTTGGATAATATCCTTCAAAAAGTGCGGTAAAATGCCTATACTATCATTTATGATAGCACTATCATAAATGATAGTATAGGTTCGGAAATTACTTTTTATCGTATTGTCGTATGTTTGGTTTGACTTTGATATATTTAAAGTGATAAAATACGGGAATTATTAATTATTAAATTTTAAACAATATGTCCAGTTTTAATTTTCCGATTTTTAAAACAAAAAATGTTAGTGTTAGTAAGGGTTTTAATTTAGCTGATCCTGTCGAGCGCAGGGAATATTTTGATTTGAAAGCTGGCGAAGAAATTAAAAAGATTAGAGATTTTCTTAAAGATAAGACCTTCGTGGCTTATCTTTTGGGTAAAAAGAATTCAGGCAAAGGAACATATACCAAGCTTTTTATGGAGGCTGTAGGGAGTGAAAATATAAGTCATGTTTCAGTGGGAGATATCATAAGGGCGGCTAACCAAGATTTGCTTGACTCGGACAAGAAAGATGCCATAACGGATTTTCTAAAAGCAAATTACCGTGGATTTATGCCTTTAGAAAAAGCGATAGAGGCGATTCTTTCAAGGGATACAAAAACTTTGATTCCTACGGAGATAACTCTTGCTTTAATAAAATGGGAAATCAGCAGATTAAATAAAAAAGCGGTTTTTTTGGACGGTTTTCCTCGCGACTTAGACCAAATTTCTTACGCGCTTTATTTCCGCGATTTGATTAATTATAGAAACGACCCAGACTTTTTCGTTTTTATAGATTTGCCCGAAGCGATAATTAACGAAAGGATGAAAACGCGCGTGGTTTGCCCGATTTGCCATACGCCGAGAACGACAAAACTTTTAATTACAAAAGAGGTTGGTTATGATAAAGAGAAAAAAGAATTTTATCTTATCTGCGACAATCCGGAATGTAATAAGGCGCGGATGGTGGCAAAAGAAGGGGACGCGCTTGGCATAGAAGCGATTAGGGGGAGAATTCAAACCGATGATAAAATAATGAGAATGCTTTTGGAATTGAACGGAGTGCCAAAAGTTTTTTTGAGGAATTCGGTTCCGGTAAAATTGGCGGAAGATTCTGTTGATGATTATGAAATTACTCCGGCATATTCTTTTAAACTTAACGAGGAATTACAAAAAGTTGAAATTATTGAAAGTCCTTGGACGGTAAATGATGATGATGGTGAATTATCTTATAGTTTGTTGGCGCCTGCGGTTGCGGTTTCTATGATTAAGCAAGTAGCAAAGGTTTTAGGACTATAAACTCGCTAACGACGCCATTTTATACGACGTTAACCTTGACAATATCCTCGAATAATTCCTTTGGGGATAACCTTAAATTGACACCTACTTCACTCTTGCTAAACTGATAGTGAGCCCTGTGAGGGATTCTCGGATCAAGTCATTTTAAATGGAGGGCGAATTGTTCCGGTCCTTGGATCGTGAAACGAGCCTACCAATTTTGAGAATTAAGCCGGGATAATCGGCGAACAGGGCTTTTTATTTTTAGTACTAAGAGTTTTTCATTTAAGGCGGAAACGCTTTTTTTTGTTGCTTGAGTAATTAAATTTGTCGGAGAGCCGAGAATCTCTGCCTGCCGGCAGGCAGGGAACATGAACCGTATGCTCCTTCACCCCGTTAGAAATTTAATAATTGTCGGACTGCTGGGAATCGGACCCAGGTCACGTGCTCCCAAAGCACGCATACTGCCATTGTACTACAGTCCGTTTTATTTCTAACGGGGCAAGAAATATATATACTACCACTATACTACTCTCCGTTAAATCCAGTAGCCAGCTTTGAATTTTCTGTAACATCCATTTTGATATTTTGAGGCAATTCAGAAAGTGTGTGCTCCAAAATTGTTTTTTTATCGACCCTGATAAGGCATTTAGGAATGATGAAAATTAGGCGATTAAAATTGCCACGGTCCAGCGTACCGTTGATTGCGAAAAAGAGTAAGGGTTCGCCAAATCTTCAAAAAATAATTTATGTATTGAAAAAGAAGGGTGACGATAAAAGAAGCGCTTAAATAAAGCGTTCCCACTATCCAGAGCTCAAGAAATACGTCCCGCGGACCGTTAATTTTTATTTGTGTTTGTGCGTTTTCCATACAATTATTATATATTATTTAAATTTCATATCAACAAGCAATTTTTCAAATGGCATTTGCTCGCGGGCGGCCGCTCTTTGTTTGGCTGCTTTTATTGAAGCATCAAATTTATTGAATAACAACGCAACTTTTTCTTGACTGTGCTTTGGCAAACCGTTTAACTCTTTTTCTAAAAGCTCTTTTCTGCCTTGGGCGAATTTCGGCTGGGTTTTTGGGTCGCGCCCAAACATAGATCTCGAGAATAATAAATAAAAAACTTTTACCAACCGTACACGCTATAGCGTATACGGTTATCAAAAGTTAAAAAACAAGTCTTACGAAGTCTTACGGAGTTGAACTTCATAAGACATAAGATTGCGCAATATAACGACTTGCGATGTCGTTAGATCATTTTTCGCTTGTTTTTACATGTTTTTCTATTTGCTTTTCACTCTTTACCATAACGACTTGATGTACTATCATATATGATAGTACCTTAGAAGGGAAAATATAAAGAGAATTTAATTATATTTTATAAAATTTAAA
>Ga0210049_1000976_pt1 | contig 25922 bp, 24 predicted proteins | sample CryGeyCG2014_300_2_FD_183964 | JGI IMG/M metagenome (GOLD analysis project Ga0210049, IMG submission 183964) | Groundwater microbial communities from aquifer - Crystal Geyser CG06_land_8/20/14_3.00 (SPAdes) (version 2) | ecosystem: Environmental > Aquatic > Deep subsurface > Groundwater | place... | reverse complement strand
ACGCCGACCGCCGTAATGATGGGAACGGGATTGGCGGCCAAAAACGGGATTTTGATAAAAAGCGGGAAAGCACTGGAAATTGCCCGCGATTTAGATATGGTTATTTTTGATAAAACCGGAACACTGACCAAAGGAGAGCCGAGCGTTACCGATATAGCCAAGATTAAAAATGAAATTAGTGAAAATTTAATTTTACAAATCGCGGCTTCAATAGAAAAAAATTCTGAGCATCCATTGGCTCAATCTATAGTTGATAAGGCGAGAGAAGAAAAAATCAATTTGTCAGAGGTAAAAAATTTTCAAGCCATTCCTGGCTACGGCGTTTCGGCTGAAATTGAAAATAAAAAAATTCTTCTGGGAACAAGAAAATTAATGATTAATAATAAAATAGACCCGGGGTTTCTCGAAGAAAAAATGGCGGATTTGGAAAATCAGGGGAAAACTGCAATGATTTTGGCTCAAGATAAAGATATTATCGGCATAATCGCAGTGGCCGACACGCTCAAAGATTATTCAAAGGAAGCGGTAGAAATGCTCCATAAGATGGGTAAAAAAGTCGCCATCATCACCGGCGACAATGAAAGAGTGGGGCAGGCGATAGCCAAGGAAGTCGGCATTGACAGGGTTTTGGCAGAGGTGCTTCCCCAGGAAAAATCAGCTGAAATTAAAAAACTGCAACAAGAAGGCAACATTGTGGCGATGGTCGGAGACGGCATCAACGATGCGCCGGCTCTGGCCCAAGCCGATCTGGGGATTGCCTTGGGATCCGGCACCGATGTGGCTATGGAAACCGGCGAAATAGTTTTAATAAAAGACGACTTGCGGGATGTAGTAACCGCCATTGATTTGAGCAAATATACTCTCAAAAAAATAAAACAAAATCTCTTCTGGGCTTTCTTTTATAATATTTTCGGCATTCCGATAGCCGCCGGCGTTTTGTATCCCTTTACGGGCTGGCTTTTAAATCCGGCAATCGCAGCTCTTGCCATGGCCTTTTCATCAGTAAGCGTCGTTTCGAATTCTCTTTTAATGAAGTTTTACAGGCCTAAGGTGTGATCTTTTAGTTTTGACGATTTTTAATATTTTGTTATACTGAATTTACAAAAAGGTCTTAATGTTAAAATCAAAAGAATAAAATCATGTTTGATTTAAAAGGAAAGGTGGCGATTATCACGGGGGCGAGAAGGGGGATGGGAAAATCCCATGCTTTATTATTTGCCAAATCCGGAGCAAAGGTGGTCGTGGCGGATATTTCTTTGGAAGATTGCCAATTGGTAGTCGACGAAATTAAGAAAGCGGGCGGAGAGGCAATTGCCGTAAAATGCGACGTCTCGAAAAAAGCAGAGGTGGATGAAATGATTGCGGCAACATTAAAAAAATGGGGGAAATTGGATATTCTGGTGAACAACGCGGGAATCTGTCAGTTCAAACCGTTTCTTGAATTAACCGAAGAAGAATGGGATAAAACCCTGGATATTAACTTAAAAGGATATTTTTTGTGCGCTCAGGCAGCGGCGAAGGAAATGATAAGGCAAAAATCCGGAATAATAATTAATATCGCTTCCGTCGCCATGGGCCAGCAGGGGGTTGGTTTCCCGACATTGGCGCATTACTCCGCTTCCAAAGGAGGCATCGCGGCGATGAGCGAAACCTTGGCCTTGGAACTGGCGCCCTATAACATTCGAGTTAATGCAATAGCGCCAGGAGCCATTGATACGTCGATGGTTGATCCCTTAAGAGCGGACTCCAAAACAATGGAAGGGACGATAGCTAGAATTCCTTTGCGTCGGATGGGAAAGGCAGAGGAAGTATCAAATGTTGTTTTGTTTTTGGCGTCAGATGAAAGTTCTTACATGACGGGTTCGACGGTTGTAGTTGACGGCGGTTGGTTGTCGATGTAACCAATGCCAAAAATTACCCAAGATACAACTTTATCCGAGATTTTAAGCAATCCCAAAACAGAGATGATTTTAGCGAGACATAATGTGCCTTGCTTGAGCTGCCCTTTCGCCCAATACGAAACTAAGGAACTTAAAATCGGGGACGTTTGCAAAATGTACGGGATCAATCTTAAATCTTTGACAAAAGAATTAAATAATATATCATTAAAACATGTTAGAAAAACTCACTAAAAACTTAATACCGATATCCATCGTCGTAGTCGGCTTGTTGATTGTTGGGGCTTTTGTTTATACAAACCAGGGGAAAATTATAAATAAAATTTCAGGAGGTTCGTCTTCCCAGGTAACCGCCGAAAAGGCAATAAAATATATCAATGAAAATGTCTTGTCGGGAGGCAGCACGGCTTCTCTGCTGAATGTTGCCGATGCCGGCGACGTTTATAAAATCCGTCTGAAAATCGGCACTCAGGAATACGATTCCTACGTCACCCGGGACGGAAAGTTCCTGTTCCCCGACGGTTATAGTTTGGAAGCGACAACCACAACGCAACAAACTCAAAATGGCAGCAATGCTCCCGTCGATGTCCCCAAAAGCGACAATCCCGACGTAAAACTTTTTGTAATGAGCTATTGTCCTTACGGATTGCAAGCCCAAAAGATGTATCTGCCGGTTTATGATTTATTGAAAAATAAAGTCCAAATGGGAGTGTATTTTGTGGATTACATAATGCACGAGAAAAAAGAAATCGACGAAAACCTGACTCAATACTGCATTCAAAAGGAAGAAATTGGAAAATATGCCGACTATTTAAATTGCTTTACAGTAAGCGGCGATTCCGGGCAATGTCTTTCCCAGGCCGGAATAGATCAGGGGAAAATTGCGAGCTGTATTTCTGCGACGGACCAGGAATTCAGCGTAACTTCGCTTTATAACGATAAAAGCACCTGGTTGAGCGGGCAGTATCCTAAATTTAACGTTAATGCCGATCTCAACCAGCAATACGGGGTCCAGGGGTCGCCGACAATCGTAATTAACGGCCAAACAGTAGAGGTAAGCCCGCGTTCTCCTGAAAAATTCAAAGAAATAGTTTGTCAGGCCTTTAACGCTCCTCCTGGAGAATGTTCTCAGGTTCTTTCGGCTGATTCGCCCTCAACGGGGATCGGCGCAGGAATAGCCAGTTCTGCCAGCAGCGGCGGTTGCGTCCAGTAATTATATGACAGTAAAAGTATATACCACTCCCACGTGCCCTTATTGCTATACTCTAAAGGAGTTTTTGAAGGAGCATAATATAGAGTTCGAAGACATTGATATCTCCAAAGACGAGAAAGTCAAAGATGATATTATAAAGAGATCCGGGGCGATAGGAGCCCCGATTATTGAAGTTGACGGAGAAATTATCGTCGGTTTCGACAGGGCAAAAATTGTAAAATTATTGGGAATTAAAGATTAAATTTTATTTATGTCTATAAGAATTGCCATCAATGGTTTCGGCAGGATAGGAAGGCCGACCCTAAGAAGAATTCTGGACAATCACTCTGGTTTGGAAGTGGCGGCGATTAACGATTTAACCGACGCCAAAATCCTGGCTCATCTTTTTAAATACGATTCTTTGTACGGAATTTACAATAAAACAGTAAGTTCCACGGAAGACAGTCTAACGGTGGGAGATAAAAAAATTAAAGTTTTTTCCGAGAAAGATCCCAAAAATTTGCCCTGGAAAAATCTGGGAATTGATATCGTGCTCGAATGTTCGGGCGTTTTTACCGAAATCGAAGGAGCAAAGCAGCATTTGGAAGCCGGCGCCAAAAAAGTGATAATTTCCGCGCCCTCAAAATCAAAAGAGATACCAACTTTTGTTATGGGAGTCAACGAAGAGAAATACGATTCGAAGAAAGATAACGTGATTTCAATGGCTTCCTGCACAACTAATTGCCTGGCGCCGGTAGCCAAAGTTCTGAATGATAATTTCAAGATCCTGCGAGGATTTATGACGACCAGCCACAGCTATACCAATGACCAAAGGATTCTGGATCTGCCTCATAAGGATTTAAGGCGGGCCCGGGCTGCGGCTATAAACATTATTCCGACAAGCACGGGAGCGGCTTCCGCCATCGGGAGAGTAATTCCGGAGCTTGAGGGAAAACTGGACGGCATTGCTCTCAGAGTGCCTACTCCTATAGTTTCAATTCTGGACTTGATTTGCGAAGTCGAGAAAAAAACAACTTCTCAAGAAGTAAATTATATTTTCAAAAAAGCTTCCCAGCAAAAAACACTTCAAGGAATATTGGGGATAGAAGACGCGCAATTGGTTTCTTCCGACTACAAAGGAAATTCTTTTTCGGCTATAGTCGATTCCGGATTGACGATGGCGAAGGACAATCTTGTCAAAGTGGTTGCCTGGTACGATAATGAATGGGCTTATGCCTGCCGATTGGCCGAATTCGCCGAATATATAGGCAAAAAATTGTAAAGATAGGACACAGGTAGGACATACATATATGTTAGAGGGTAGGACACCCTCTTTTTTGTTATTAGAAACTTAGCTTAGCCAAGTTGGAATTATTTTAAGGGCTTGACATGGTTAGTTTAATGTCTTACCTTTAGAATAGGAATGTAATAGCCATTGTAAAAGATTAGAGGAGGGTAATCAGAGGAAAAATGTCGGAAACTCTAATCTTAAATCAGCCTAGAGGGAAAAGAAAAAATTCGGAGAGGTGGTTTTTACTGATTAGACCTTAGCACAGTTTTCGACTGTGTTTTTTATTTTTTAAGGACTTAACTTCTGTTCCTGTTTCTGAACCGCCGGCAGGAGGAGAGAAAATTACTCCTCTAACTGAGGAAGAAATATCTTCTCCTACGGAAGAAGTTGCCACATCTGAAAAAGAAGCGGTTGCAGCTCCTCCTAAAGAAAAAACAGCCGGCGAAGGAGAAGCTTCGGCACTCGCAGCTCTCGGTATGGTTGCAGACGAGATCAGCCAGTCGGCTTGGAAGATAATTATTGTAATTCTTTGCTTGATCGGTTTAATTGTAGTTGGAGTTAAAGAGTGGAGGAAAGCGCGAGGAGAGAAGAAAAAAGAATAACAATATTTAATACGAAATATAAATAAAAGGCTGAGATTTACTCAGCTTTTTATTTACGGGCGATGAAAATTCTGTTTTCATCTTTACCCTCACTTTGTTCGGGTGTATAATTAATAAAACATCATGATCAAAAAGGGAGATTTGTATTATCCGACCGAAGAATTCAAGAAGAAAGCTTGGATAAACGACGAAAAAATTTATAAAGAGGCGGGTAAGGACCCGATTAAATTCTGGGAGAAATTAGCCAAAGAGCTTTTTTGGTTTGAGCCCTGGAAAGAAGCGTTTTCACACAATTCTCCTTATTTTAAATGGTTCGCCGGCGGCAAGATAAACATTACCTCGAACATTTTTGAGAAAAATCAGGCGGGGTTTGAAAAAATAAAAAATAAAACGGCCCTGATCTGGGCACCCGAGCCCGTTGAGGGAAAATCCTTAATTTTAACTTACGGGGAACTGTTTTCCGCAGTTTGCCGGCTTGCTTCGGCTTTGAAAGAACTGGGGGTGAGAAAAGGGGACAGGGTGGGAATTTATCTGCCGATGATTCCGGAGGTGGTAATTTCAATGCTGGCTTGCGCCAGAATCGGAGCGGTGCATAGCGTGGTTTTTTCCGCTTTTTCTCCGCAGGCTTTGAGGGTCCGGCTTCAGGATACCGAAGCCAAAATTTTAATAACCGCCGACGGCTATTACAGAAGAGGGCAAGTCATTAATCTGAAACAAAATGCCGACGACGGGATAAAGGAAACCGGCGTAGAAAAATTAATCATAGTCAAAAGAGCGGGGAATGAAATCAGTTGGCAGGAAGGCAGGGATGTCTGGTATAATGATTTAGTTGAAAATGAAAAAGATTTTTGCGAGGCGGAGGCGATGGATTCGGAAGATTTGCTGTTCATTCTCTATACTTCGGGTTCAACCGGAAAACCCAAAGGCTGCGTTCACGTTTGCGGGGGATATACCTTGCAGACGAAATTTACCGGAAAATGGATATTTGATTTTCACGAAGAAGATATTTTTTGGTGCACTTCCGATCCGGGCTGGATAACGGGGCACACCTACACCATATATTCTCCTTTAATAAACGGAATTACGACCCTGATGTTCGAAGGCGCGCCAGATTTTCCGGCTCCCGACAGGTGGGCGGAAATCATTGGAAAATACAAGGTAACGATTTTTTACACCGCCCCGACCGCCATCAGAATGTTTGAAAAATACGGCACGGAAATTCTTAAAAAATACCAGTTCAGCAGCCTGCGTCTTCTGGGAACGGTCGGAGAGCCGATCGATGAATCGGCCTGGCAATGGTATTTCAAAGAAGTCGGGAGGGAAAAATGCCCGATTGTCGATACCTGGTGGCAGACGGAATCGGGAGGAATTTTAATCACTTCCTTGCCTGGAATAGGGCCTTTTAAAACTTCTTTTGTCGGGCTTCCCTTTCCCGGAATAAAAGCTGATATTTTAGACGAGAACGGGAAATCCTGCCCCGCGGGACAGGAAGGGAATCTGGTGATATTAAGCCCTTATGCCCCCGGTCTGTTGAGAGGAATTTACAAAAATCCGGAAAAATATCTGGAAACTTATTGGTCGCAATACGGGAAAGAGATTTACTTTTCTTCCGACGGCGCTTTCAAAGACGAAAACGGCTTGATCAGGATTATCGGCCGCGTGGACGACGTAATAAAAGTCGCCGGCCACAGGGTCAGTACCGGAGAATTGGAAAACGCCATAAATATGCACCCGGAAATTTCCGAATCTGCGGTTGTCGGGATTCCGGACGAAATCAAAGGGGAAGCGCCCGTAGCTTTCGTCGTTTACAGCGGAAACAGGGCGGCAGACGAGATAAAAAAAGAAGTTGTGGGCCAGATTAAAAAAGAAATAGGGCCCATCGCCCTGCCGAGAGAAGTTTATCTGGTTGAGGACTTGCCGAAAACCCGTTCGGGGAAGATAATGAGAAGAATCCTGAAGAGACTGTGGACCCAAGAAGAATTAGGGGATCTGTCAACGTTGGCGAATCCCGAAATCGTAGATAAAATCAAAAATATAATAAAAAAATGAAAGAAAAATCTCCCCAGTACCATCCGCCTTCGGCGGAGCTACGGGGCAAGAAAAAATTAATTTTGTGGTTTAAGGAAACATCCATAAAAGACGTGCCTTTGGTTGGAGGAAAGAACGCTTCCCTGGGCGAAATGTTTTCTCAATTGGCAAAAAAGGGGATTAATGTCCCGGATGGTTTTGCGCTCACAACTAATTTTTATTGGAAATTTCTAGAAGCAAACGGCTTGGATAAAGTCCTTAAAGGATTTTTTAAAGAATTTAATCCCAAGAGCATAAAAAGCATCCAAGAAACCGGCAAAAAATGCAGAGCAGCGATTTTAAAAGGAAAGTTTCCCGACAGTTTAAAACAGGAAATTTTAAAAGCTTATTTGAAACTGTCTCAAAAATACGGGGCGAATCCCGACGTGGCCGTACGCACTTCCGGCGTTGCGGAAGACAGGCCGAACGCTTCTTTTGCCGGACAATTTGAAACTTATCTTAACGTAAGGGGAGAAGAAGAATTGTTAAAAGCGGCCAAAAAAAGCATTGTTTCAACTTTTACCGACAGAGCCATCGCTTACAGGGAAGAGAAAAAAATAGGACAAATGGAATTCGGCCTTTCCGTCGGCGTTCAGAAAATGGTCAGGTCGGATCTGGCCTCCTCGGGAATAATTTTCACCCTGGATACCGAAACGGGATTTTCAAACGTCGTTTTAATCAATTCGATTTGGGGAGTGGGGGAAATGATCGTCAAGGGCAAGATAACTCCCGACCAGTTTTATGTCTTTAAGCCAACCCTGAAACAAGGATACAGGCCGATTATCGTTAAAAATTTAGGAAGAAAAAATAAAAAATATATTTTTGCAAAAAACGGAGGATTGGAGGAAGCGGATGTTTTCCCTCAAAATCAATTAAAATTTTCTCTCAGCGACGAAGATGTTTTAACCTTGGCCAAATGGGCGGTTTTAATCGAAGAGCATTACGGAAAGCCCCAGGATATCGAATGGGCGAAAGACGGAAAAACGGGAAAATTATTCATCGTCCAGTCAAGGCCGGAAACGGTTTATGCGGTTCAAAACGAAAAAACAACATACGAAGAATATCAAATTAAAACCAAAAAATCCCCGATTTTAACCGGCATTGCCATCGGCAATAAAATCGGGATTGGAAAAATAAGATTGATTTCGGATGTTTCAAAAATTTCCGGATTCCAAAAAGGCGAAGTCCTGTTAACGAAAATGACCGATCCCGACTGGGTGCCGATTATGAGGCTGGCTTCGGCCATTATTACCGACGAAGGCGGAAAAACCTGCTTTGCTGGGGATACAAAAATTCTTACCAACAAAGGCTTCCTTTCGATTAAAGAAATAGCAGAAATATTTAACAGCGTGTCAATAGAGGTTCTTTCGCTAAACCGAGAATCTTTAAAGATAGAGTGGAAAAGAGTAGTTAATGCTTTTAAGCGAAAATCTTCCACGATTGAAATAAACGTCTCTCAAACAGGCAGAATGAAAGATAATACTTTAAGAACGACACCGGATCACAAGTTTATAACTTTTAATAATAGATGTTTGATCTCAGAGGAAATTCAGAATATTATCCGAAGCCAAAGAGGAATCCTTAGTCTTCAAAAAATCCCCTCAAAGGATTATTTGTCTTTTTCTCCTAAGATCGGCTATTTATTGGGGGCTATTAGCACGGATGGACATGTAAGAATAGACAGAACAAAAGCACAAATTCACTTTGTTCAAAAACCAACAGTAGCTAAAAAAGATTTCATCGAAAAAGTAAAAAAATATTTTGCTGATGAGTATAGATACGATCTGCATTTATATAAAAAACATCCCAGCCAGGGGATAATAAGAGGAAAAATAATAAACGGATCGGCTGCCCTCGATTTAAGATGCTACAATAAAAAAATTGCAACAGACATTGTGCAGAAACAAAGAAAAATCTCAGATATTTTAATCAAAGCAAACAAAGAATTTTTGCTTAATTTTATAGCCGGAGCAATCGACGGAGACGGCACATATAATGAAAAAGCAAATAGAATAAATATTTTTTGTTCAAAGCAGTTTCTTCTAGAAGCAATAACTATCACTTGTCTTCGACTGGGAGTAAGTTTCCAAGTAGTAAAGAATAGAAATATTCATAATATTCAAATTGTCGATGGGATTGAGGAGATTTTAGAATATACTTCTAGGGTTAAAGGGTGTTATAGAATAAGAGTAATGGGGACAAGATTTTTTAAAGCAAAACAACTGCTAGAAGACATTATCAGAAGGATCAATTATCGAGGAAGAATTTTAATCTATGTAAAGAATAATTTACTTATCGATGCAGAAAAAATCAGAAATTATGTGATTCCAATGATTAAGGGGCAATCTGAAAATCATGCCTTGACCAAGATTATCGAATCTAATTTAAAGATGTTGAGAGTTGATGTTGAAGGGAAAACTGCCAAAAGCAAGGATGTCTACAACATAGAAGTAGAGAACAATCATAACTACGTAGTTTTTACCAGAAGATATACTCCAATAATAGTTGAAAATTGCCATGCCGCCATTGTCAGCCGCGAATTGGGCGTGCCCTGCATCGTCGGGGCCGGAAGAGCGACGAAAATTTTTAAAAACGGCGAAACCGTGACGGTTGATTGCACTCAAGGGTCAGTCGGGAGAATTTATCAGGGGGAAATCCCGTTTATTCTCAAGAAATACGACCTGAAGAAGATACCAAAATTAAAAACAAAAATAATGATAAATATCGGCGCTCCCGATATCGCTTTCAAAACCTCATTTCTGCCGAATGCCGGAGTGGGGCTGGCGAGGATTGAGTTTATTTTAGCGGATAAAATCAGGATTCATCCTTTGGCGCTTTATCATTACGGCAAGGGTTTCAAGGACAGAAAAACAAAATCGGAAATTGGCCGAATCACTTCGGGTTTTAAAGATAAAAAGCAATACTTCATCGATAAATTAGCCGAAGGAATTTCCCAAATCGCTTCAGCTTTTTATCCGAAGCCGGTTATCGTCAGATTGTCCGATTTCAAGTCAAACGAATACGCCGAGCTTCTGGGCGGCAGTATTTTTGAACCGAAAGAATCAAACCCGATGCTGGGCTGGCGGGGCGCTTCGAGGTACTACGACGAAAAATTCAAGCCGGCTTTCAAAATGGAATGCCAGGCGATTAAAAAAGCCAGGGAAGTTTTCGGCCTTAAGAATATCTGGGTAATGGTTCCTTTTTGCCGGACGGTGGAAGAGGGGAAAACGGTTTTGGAAGAAATGAGAAAAAACGGCCTGGGAAAGACGGGAAACGGCTTAAAGGTGATTGTCATGTGCGAAATTCCCTCAAACGTCGTTTTGGCCGATAAGTTCCTGGATATTTTCGACGGAATGTCGATAGGAAGCAACGACCTCACTCAGTTGGTTTTGGGGCTGGACAGGGATTCCGCCTTGGTTGCCAAAGTCGGCGACGAGAGAAACGAAGCCGTGAAAGAAATGGTAAAAAAAGTAATCGAGGTCTGCAAAAGAAGGAAAAAATACGTGGGCATTTGCGGCGAAGCAGCTTCTATACCAGAATTTGCTAAATTTTTAATTAACTGTGAGATAGAATCTTTATCTGTAAATTCAGATTCGGTAATAAAAACAATCCTAATAGTAGCAGACGAAGAAAAGAAATTAAAAAAAGAATAAATTCACATGAGAATTAATATCTATGATTTTTTGATAGACAATGACATAGTTCATGTTAAAGTAGATAAGCTATTTATTAAGGAGATAAAAGAAAAAATAATAAAAAGATTTGGTTCTTTAAGAAAATATAATTTTCAGAAATTGAAAATTTATTACGGTACCCTGAAGGCCGAATTTAGGATTAATGAGTATTTTAAATTCCCCCGATTGTTAAAAATAGCCAGCGAAGTGGGTATATCTAAAGAAGAGACTTTCTCTCACATAAAAGCATTTTTTGCTAGAGGTTCGAATACGCACAGAGAATTGGTTTTGCCGAAAGAATTTATAATTGATAAACAATTTGTTGAGGGTTATGCTTTATATTTAGCAGAAGGAGATAATGGTTCTAATGGAAAAACTATACCTCGGAAAGTTAGATTTACAAATTCAAAACTTCCGGTTGTAAAGAACTTTCAAGATTGGTTAATTAAATATTTTCCTAATAATAATTATTATCTTTTAATTCGTATTCCTGACGATAAAGTTTTTACTGAGGAATACTACGATTATCTTAAAAAATACTTTAATTTAGATAACTTCCAAATTAAAACTCAGATATGCAGATGGAAAAGAAAGAAAGGATTTGTGTATAAAATTTGCTGCGATCAAGCAATTCTCATTGATTTAATTCTGTCTTTAGAAAATACAATTAAAAATTTATGTTTATGTGACAAAAAATTAGCGGCTGCTTATATTAGAGGAATGATGATAGGCGAAGGGACGGCTTATTTAAATAAAAGTAGATATGTTAGAATCGAAATGAGAAACGAAAGAGAAATAGAGTATATTTATAAATTATTTAAATTATTAGGATATACTTGTGAGCTTTCCTTAAGAAGTAATAGAGAAAATATGTGGAGTATTTATATCGGGGCTAAACAATTAAAGAAATTTTATGATGAGATTGGCTTTGGAGTTCACCAGGAAAGACAGAAAATTTTAGAGGCAGCGGTTAATAAAATATTAAGAGTAAATCAATATATTTAATAAGAGAAGGAATCGAATCAATGTCTCTGAATCCCGACACCGTCATTAAAACAATCTTATCTCTTAGTAAGAAAAAATAGTTAAAAATTAAAATAGTACTACGGACTAGTCTATGGTACTATTTAATATAGAATATAAATAAAGATAAAAAATGGGAAGGTTTCACTTAAACAGTTTACCAAAAGAAAAGAGGATCCAAATGATAGGAGAATTTTATGACGTGATAGCTTCTTTAAAAACCAGAGAAGAGGTACGTTTGTTTTTTAAGGACTTATTGACGCCAGATGAAATTACCACTTTGATGCGAAGAATAGAGGTAGCAGCTCTCTTAATGGCCGGATTTACTTATGAGAAAATAGCTCAATTATTAGGGGTGGGGAGAGGAAAAGTTACTAACGTTCAAAAATCATTAACAAGAAGTGGGGACGGTTATAAAATAATTATTAAAAGATTATTGGAAAGCCGGAAGAAAAAATTAAAAACTCAGAAGAAATGGGCCAGAACTGCCAATTCTTCTTTTGAGAGTTTAAAACAAAAATACCCGCTTCATTTTCTTTTATTTAATTTGATTGATGAAATTTCAGAATCCCTGGGAGGAGATAAGCTTAAAAACGAAAAAGAGGCATTGATTTTTACGCCCTCCAATAAAACAACAAACAGTACCACGAACTAGTCCGTGGTACTGTTTAGATTAAAAATTAAAGAAATATAAATTTTATATGGCGAAGGTTAAAATTTTAATTAGGAAGGCCACTGTTAATGATTTGAAAGATATTTTAAGGCTAAATCGTAAATTATTTCTAAAAGAGTACAGGGAATTCGATAAAACCCTAGACGTAAATTGGACATACGGCAAGGAAGGCAGGAAGTTTTTTAAGAATGCTATTGTTAAAAAAGAAAATTTCTGTGAAGTTGTAGAAAATAAAAATAAAATAGTCGGATACTTAAACGGCGGTATGGCAAAAAAAAATACCATGGCGCAAACGAGCCCGGTATGCCTATTTGGGAAGTATTTTTATTGACAGGAGATTTAGAAATAAGGGTTTAGGTGCTAAATTAATAAAAAATTTTATAAATTGGTGTAAGAAAAATAGGATTAATTACTTGTCTGTTACGGCTTCTGCTGAAAATAAATTAGGTATAGATTTTTATCACAAATCCGAATTTAAAGATTACGATTTAACTTTACAAATAAAACTTTCATAAAAACTATGTACGATATCATAACTTTCGGGTCGGCGACCCGGGACATTTATCTGAAGTCAAAAAAATTCCTGTCTTTGCCCGGAGAAAAATTCGTTACGGGCGAAGGAATCTGCCTGGCTTTGGGATCGAAGACCGAGGTGGAAGATATTTTATTTTTCTCGGGCGGCGGCGGAACGAATACGGCCGTTACTTTTAAAAACCAGGGGTTTAAAGTCGCTTATTGCGGCATGGTTGGCAGCGATTTTTTCGGCAACTTGATAATCGAAGAATTGAAAAAGCTCAAAATCGAAGCCGGTTTCGTCCGGAAAACGAAAATCAAGCCCACCAATCTTTCGGTTTTTCTGGTTTATCCCGGAAAGGACAGGACGATTTTGGTTTATCGGGGGGCGTCGGATCTTCTTTCCAAGAAAGACATTCCCTGGGCGGAAATCAAAAAAAGCCGCTGGTTTTATCTGGCTCCTTTTTCCGGAAAGCTCGCCTTGCTTACGCAGGAGCTGGTTGATTTTGCAAAGAAAAATAAGATTAAAGTGGCTTTTAATCCCGGCTACAATCAATTGACTCTGCCCCAAAAAATCCTGGAAAGAATTTTGAATAAAATCGATATTTTGATATTAAACAGGGAAGAGGCGTCTTTGCTCACCAAAATCCCTTACCGGAAAGAAAAAGAGGTTTTTAAAAAAATTGACGAGATGACGAAAGGAATTGCGATAATGACAAAGGGAGGGGAAGGCGCGGTGGTCTCGGACGGGGAATATCTTTACCGGGCGGCATCCTTGAAGTCGAAGGGCGTTGACGGAACCGGAGCAGGAGATGCTTTCGGATCGGGCTTTGTTTCGGGCATGATTAAAAAAAACGACATTGTTTACGCCATTCAGCTGGCCATGGCAAATTCAAGCTATGCTATTACAAAATGGGGCGCAAAAGAAGGGTTGTTAACAAAAAACCAGAAATGGCCGAAAGTTAAGGTAATAAAAGAAAAGTGTTCATATAAAGGATTATGTCTGCAAAAATAAAAAAATATTTTGAGAAAGCCCGGAAAGAAAGATTCGCGATCGGCCAATTTAATATTTCCAATTTGGAAACGCTTCGGGCGATTGTGGGGGCTTGCCGGAATTTAAAAAGCCCGGTAATCATCGGGACGTCCGAAGGCGAAAGCAAATTTATCGGATTAAGGCAGGCGGCGGCTCTGATTGGGTCGTTTAAAGAAGAAATTGGCCTGTCTATTTTCTTGAATCTTGACCACGGAAGGACTTTCGAGTATATTAAAGAGGCGACGGATTCAGGTTATGATGCGGTTCATTTTGACGGTTCGAAACTTCCTCTGGAAGAAAATATAGAAGTCACGAAGAAAGTTGTGAAATACTGCCGTGGAAAAGGAGTGTGGGTTGAGGGAGAGGTTGGAATCATAAAAGGGAGCTCTGAACTTCATAAAGAAAAGATAGAAATAAGCGAGGAGGATCTGACCAGCCCCGACGAAGCCTTGAAATTCATAAACGAAACCAAAGTTGACAGTTTGGCGATAAACATCGGAACTTTTCACGGCGTTGACTCTTTCGGCAAAAAACCCCACATTAATCTCCGGAGACTGAAAGAAATCAAAGAAAAAGTGGGGGACAGGGTATTTCTTGTTCTGCACGGAGGTTCCGGAGTCCCGGAAGAAGACATAAAAACAGCAATAGAAACGGGCATCAGAAAAATTAACATCAACACCGAGCTAAGATTATCTTTTACCAATACTCTAAAGAGGGTGCTGGAGGAAAATCCGGAAGAGACCACTCCATATAAGTACATGCAAGAATCGATAGATGCGGTTCAAAAAATAGTGGAAGAAAAGATTAAATTATTCACGCAAGCGAAGCGAAGCGTGGAAATGAAGCGATAGCTTCATTGACTGGAAGTAAAAATAAATGCTAGTTTTATCTGCCACAATCAGAAAAGATTTGGGAAAAAAAGTAAAAAATCTGAGAAAAATGGGCATTGCGCCCGCGGTTTTATACGGGCCAAAAACAGAATCTCTTTCTTTGGAAATAAACTTAAAGGAATTCGAAAAAATTTACGCGAAAGCTAGAGGAAGTTCTTTGATCTCTCTGACAGTTAACTCAAAGAATTTTCTGGTTTTAATCCATGCGGTAGAAACAGACGCCATCTCGCAAAAGCCAATTCACATTGATTTCTATCAGCCAAGATTAGACGAAGAAATTGCGGCCAACATTCCTTTGGTATTTGAAGGAGAATCTCTGGCGGTGAAAGACCTGGGAGGAACTCTGGTTAAGAATATTCACGAGGTGCAAGTCAAAGCTTTGCCCCAAAATCTTCCCCATGAGATTAAGGTTGATATTGAAAAATTGAAGACTCTCCAAGACGTTGTTTTGATCAAGGATTTGATTCTGCCCCAAGGCGTGAAAATTATCAGAGACCAGCAGGAGATCGTCGCCTCTGTCGTACTGCCTGAAAAAGTGGAAGAAGAATTGGCGAAACCTGTTGAAGAAAAAGTGGAAGAAGTGGAGAAGGTGGGAGGAGAAAAGAAGGGAGAAGAGGAAGAAGCAGAGAAAGCGGAGCCTGCCGCCAAAGTGCAGCCCGCCCAAAAGGCGCAGGAAAAAACCAAATGAGGTTTTTGAGTTTTAAAAACAAAAAAATAATTTTTTCCATTGTTTTCTTTTTGATTTCGGCGTATTTCGTGCCGATTTTTTTTACCTCAGCTGAAACTCTTCCTTCAGAAGAACGTCAGGCCCTTGAGGAAGAATTAAAAAAACTGGAAGCGGAAATAAGCCAATACGAAGAAGACATTACGAAAACACAGGGAGAAAAGAACACTCTTAATAATCAGATTTCCATTTTAAAAAAACAGATCGACAAGCTTAACCTTCAGATCTCTCAGAGCAATTTAATGGTAAAAGACCTCACTTTGCAGGTGAAAGACACGGAGAGCTCGATAGACCAGATCTCCTTAAAAATCATAGATTCGAGAAGCAATTTAGCCGATATTCTGCAGTCGATTAGCGAAGAAGACCAAAAATCCCTTATTGAAATTCTCGTTTCGGAAGAGAAACTTTCCGGTTTCTTCGATAATCTGATGAATCTGGAGATTTTAAACTCCGAAACCCAGAAACTTTTGGGCGAGATAAAAAACCTGAAAACCAGTTTAGAAACCCAGAAACAATCTTTAGACGACGAAAAACAAGACTTGGAGAATTTGGTATCCATTAGGAGCCTTCAGAAACAAGAAAGCGAAGCCACGAAAAAACAAAAGGACTCCTACCTGAAACTGACGGAAGCTGAATATCAGGCGTCTATCAAGAAAAAAACGGAAGCTGAAAAAAAGGCGGCGGAAATCAAAGCGAGAATCTTTGAATTGATCGGCGTGCCCGAAGCTCCCACGTTCGGCGAGGCCTACGATATCGCCAAATATGTCAGCACCGTAACCGGCATTCGTCCCGCTCTTTTGCTCGCAGTTTTGACCCAGGAATCGAATATAGGGAAAAACGTCGGCCAGTGCTATTTGAAAAATCTCTCGACCGGAGAGGGAGCGATAGTATTGAGCGGAAAATCATCTTCTCGGGTGATGAATCCTTTAAGAGATGTTTCTTATTTTTTGGAAATCACCAAATCATTGGGCAGAGATCCTTATTATACTCCGGTTTCCTGTCCGATGAGCGTCGGCTGGGGAGGAGCGATGGGGCCCGCCCAGTTTATTCCCAGCACCTGGGCCAATTCAAAAAGCGGATACGATGAAAAAGTTAAAGCTGTTACCGGGAAGACGGCCGATCCCTGGAACATAAAAGATGCTTTCCTTGCCGCCGGTTTATATTTGAAAGATTTAGGAGCGATGGAAAACGAATTTAGAGCCGTAATGCGTTATTTTTCCGGGAATTCGTGGTCAAAATGGGAAGAATTCTATGGAAATTCGGTGATGTCGATTGCCCGCCAGTACGAAGAAGACATCAAGCAGATTGAAGGGAATCAATAATAGAGTCCAATTCTCCTTCCATTATTTTTTCGATATTGTGGAAACTCTTTTTAATCCGGTGGTCGGTTATCCTGTCCTGGGGGAAATTATACGTTCTGATTTTTTCCGCCCTTTTTGCCCGGCCTATCTGGGTTTTTCTTTTATCTCCCATTTTTTCCTCTTCGTCCATTATTTTTTTCTCTAAAAGCTTCGCCCCCAGAATGCTAATTGCGTTTATTTTATTCTGTTGGAGGTTTCTTTCCGTTTGGGAAGTGACAATAAGGCCTGAAGGCAGGTGGGTGATTCTGACGGCCGTCATTCTTTTATTTACGTATTGCCCGCCCGGGCCGGAAGATTTGTATACGTCGATTTTCAAATCAGCGGGGCTGAGTTTCAGTTCCGTTTCTTTGGGTTTCAATAATACGGCGACGGAAGCGGTCGAAGTGTGGATCCGGCCCTGCTTTTCGGTCTCGGGAGTCCTCTGAACCCGGTGGACCCCGCCCTCAAATTGCATTTTGGAAAAAACATCCCCGTCTTTCAATTCAAAAACTATTTCTTTGAACCCGCCGAGTTCCGAAGGCCGGGAATCCAGAGTTTTCTGCCCCCATCCCTGCAGTTGGGCGTACTTGGAATACATTTTAAACAGATCGCCGACAAACAAAGCCGCTTCTTCTCCGCCCGCGCCGGCTCTGATTTCCACGATTACCGATCCTCCTCTTGTGTTTTTTTCTCCCGATAACGGTTGAGATTTCGCCTCAATCAATTTATCCAGTTCTTTTTCCAAAATCTTTTCTCTTTCCTGAAGCTGGCCTGTTTCGGTTTCAGCCAAGGAAACCAGCTCCAGGTCGTCTTTTGATTTCAAAATTTCTTTATTTTCTTCAATTCTATTTTTAATATCATCTAACTCTTTTGTTTTTTCAATCACCTTTTCCAGATAATTTTTCCTTTTCAATAGTTCTTCAAATGTTCGAGCGGAAGCTGAGGACGAAGATGAATCTTTAGATTCATCGCCTTTATCCCAAGTCGAAGAACTTCGTTCTTCTCCACGCTTCGCTGGCGTTTGCGTATTTGAAATCAACTCAGGGTCGCTGAGTTGTTGAAGTATTTCTTCGTATTCCTTTTTAACGTTTTCGATTCCCGGCATATTATCTTCTTTTTCTCTTTTTCAAATCTTCCTTTCTTGCCAATCTTTTTCTGAATTTTTGAACCTGTCCCATAGTATCCATCATTTTTTCTTTACCGGTATAAAAAGGATGACATTTTGAGCAAATCTCAACTTCAAGGAACTCTTTTGTGGAGCCTACTGTGAAGGTATTGCCGCAGGCGCATTGAACCCTGGCCTGAGGATAATATTTTGGATGGATGTCTTGTTTCACAGAGTTTTACATTTATTATTTTATTATATATAGAAGCTCTGTCGAAAAGAGCTTTAGCTCTTTGAGCATTGACTCATACAATATAACAAATATTTTATTATAAATCAAGATTCTATTGTTTTCTTTCATCTTCTGTGGTATATAGAAAAATATGCCCAGTAATACAACTTCCAGTTATTCGCAAAACAAACCAAACGCAGTAGAATAGTTTAACTGAGAGTTGGTATTACAGGCATAAAATAATAATTCAGAATCAGCGTTGCGAATAAGCGTTTGGTTCTGGAAGTTGATATACTGGATATGCCAGAAACCAAGAAAAAAATAAAAGAAACCGATTTCAAATTAAGCTCCGAGGAAATGGCTCAGGCCGGTTTGCATTTGGGCCACCGCACTTCAAAAATTCATCCCAAAATAAAGCCCTATCTTTTCGGAGTGAGGAACGGCGTGCACATTATCGATCTGGAAAAGACGGCGGAAAAATTCAAAGAGGCCTTAAAGTTTATCCAAGAGCTTATTTCGGAAAATAAAAATTTGGTTTTGATCGGGACTAAAATTCAGATGAAGAATATGTTAAAAGCCACCGCCGAAGAGTGCGGCTTGCCTTACGTTTCTGAGAGATGGATAGGCGGAACTTTTACGAATTTCGAAAACATCAAAAAAAGAGTCGATTATTTCAAGGATTTGGAAAGAAAAAAAGCCGAAGGAGAGTTGGAAAAATATACAAAAAAAGAAAGAGCTATTTTTGACAAAGAACTTCTGAAATTGGAATCGAAATTCGGCGGCATTAAAAATTTGGCCCAGCTTCCCGACGCAATTTTTGTCGCAGACATGAAAAAAGAAATATCGGCGATAAAAGAGGCAAAAATGCGGGGGATTAAGATAATTGCGATTGCCCACACCAATGTCGACCCGACCCTGGCCGATTATCCTATACCGGCCAACGACGACGCCGTCGTTTCGGTAAAATACATACTCGAAAAAATAAAGGATGCCATACTGAAAGCGAAACCGAAAACTCAAACACCGAGTCCCGCAACGGCGGAACGAAAGTGAAGAAGAGGACGAAATCCTCTTCGCCAAATAAAAATATTACGATGGTAACTATCGACCAAATTAAACAACTCAGGGAAGAAACGCTTGTTTCCGTTGTGGAGTGCAAAAAGGCCCTCGAGGAGGCAAAAGGCGATATGAAGAAAGCCAAGGAAATTTTGAAGAAATGGGGCAAGGATTTGGCTCAAAAGAGAACCGGCAAAGAAACCTGCCAGGGAATAGTTGACAGTTATATCCACCCGAATAAAAAAATCGGCGTTCTTCTGGAATTAGATTGCGAGACGGACTTTGTCGGGAAATCCCAGGACTTCCGCAATTTGGCTCACGAATTGTGTTTGCAGATTGCCGCAATGGGGGACAGCGTTCCTCTTTTGGAACAGCCGTGGATCAAAGACGCGGCCGAAACAGTAAAGGATTTGATTAACGGGTATGTGGCCAAACTTGGCGAGAATATCACCGTAAAAAGATTTATTAGATACGAAATCTAACGCTTTAGCATATGTTGGAGTTGATTGCTTTAATTATTTTACTCTGCAGTCTGGCGGGCATCGGGATAATGATTTTTCAAAAAATCCCCTTGCTTTTAGAGCTGCAAAAACCCCAGCCCGTTAATTTTAACTGGAAAGAATTATTTTCAAAAATAAAAACTTCCAGGCCTTTCAGGGGGCTTCCCACCGAAATAATCCTGCAAAAAATACTTTCCAAAATCAGAATCTTAACCTTAAAAACCGACAATAAAACCTCCAACTGGCTTCAAAGACTAAGAAAGCGTTCGCAGGAAAAGAAATCCGACGAAAACGACAAATATTGGGACGAGATTAAAAAGCCCACCGATCCCACACAAGGAAATCCGCCTGGGTAGCTCAGCGGCAGAGCAAAGCTCACTACGGGGCGGGGAGCAGCGGTTTTGCGAGCGAAGCGAAGTCCCGTATACAATGCCGTCCTAGCTCAATGGCAGAGCATTTGTTTTGTAAACAAAAGGTTCCGAGTTCGAGCCTCGGGGACGGCTCAAGATAAAGGCATTGTTGTACGGGATAAACAGTAGGTCGGTGGGTTCAAGCTCCGTAGGGTGCAGTCCCGTAGTGAAGCGAAGCTTCTACTACTGGGACGAATCCTCTCCTCGGCTCTTGTACTATGGTTTGGTAAAATATATAATAAACTTGTTAAGTTTAGATACTAGATAAAAATTTATGGATACAAGCAACGAAGAGCTAATCAAAAATGCCAACATTCAGAAAATAGCCGAAGAGGGGGCAAAAATATACGAACAGATTAAGGTTAATTATGATCCCAAAGAAAGGGGGAAGTTTTTAGCAATAGATATCGATAGTAAAAAGGCCTATCTTGGCAATACGAGTGCCGAGGCGTTAGAATCGGCCAGACAAAATCATTCTAATAAAGTTTTTTATGTCGTGAAAATAGGTTTTGATGTGGCCGAAACTATGGCTAGATCTTTTGCTGAAAATAAATAATAAATATGGTAAGTGGCGTTTTTGTAGAAAATACACCCTTTATAAAAGTTGTTATTGGTTGGGGGCAGTCCGTACAAGCCCCTTTTGTTATTTTAGATACCGGCTTTACTGGCGATTTGCAAGTGACTCCAAAAATAGCAAAAGAGCTTGGTCTTAAAGTTGTTGGTGTTACTAAAACGCAAATTGCTAATGGCCAGATCGTTGAAATTCCCGTAGCTCTTGCTATTGCGGCAATGGAAGGAGCGGAAAATTATATTCAAGTTTTGATATCCGAAAGTTTGCCATTAGCTGGCATTAGCTTTTTTTCTAAGTTCGGCTACAAAGCAATAGTGGACTGCAAATATAGAACCATTGTATTAGAAAAAGTTTAATTAAGAATCGCCCAATAAGGTGATTTTTTGTTTGCCTTGAACTTTCGCCTAAACGGAGCTATCTTTAAAATAGGAATATGAAAGAAAAAATTAAGGAATATTGGTGGATCATAATCATTGCCTTGTTTATTGGTGGTGCTTTTTATTGGTTTCAATGGCGGCCAATACAAATTAGAAAAGAGCAAGCAAGTATAGGGCAACAGAAGCAAGAAGAACTAAAGATGCAACTACTTGAAGAACAAATTAACTCGTTGCAACAAGAAACAGCACAAAAGCAACAAGAAGCACAGTAGCAAGCACTAAAAGAACAACAGACGCAAGAATTTCAGATCTGGGTAAATTCGTGCATCGTCAAGGCTCAAAACGAAAGAGATAAAAGAGAACGGCTTATCGATAATGCTTGGCTTATGTGCGGTGAACTTGGATTGTCTTCAGAACAATGCGAAAAGTATAAAGACTATTCTACGGTTGAAGGATATTATAAAGGATGGGAAGCAAATTGTAAAAGAGGTATTTCTAATAATTTCTAAAATAAATTCATGAGAGAAAAAATCAAAGATAAGATATGAATCTAGAAGAAAAAAAATCAGTTCTTGATAAACTTTATTACGAAATGTGGATGCTCAATGAGTCTTTTTTCCAGCCTAACTATGTGTATGTTCCTTCCTCAAGATGTGGTGTAGAAAATAATGCACTTTTAGAATCTTTTCTTATCCATGCCAGAAATCTTTTTGATTTTTTTCAAGATAAACAATATCCAGACGATATAAATTATTTTGACTTTGGAGTGCGAAAAATAGTTATTGAATTGCCATTTAATAATGGGATGCACGAAATAAATAAATATTTAGCACATCTTACAAAAGAAAGAATAGAGAAAGAAAAACCAAAATGGAATCGCGGTAAAATTAGAGAAAATATAAATAACGGCTTGGCTGAATTTTTAAATAATTTACCAGTAGATATTTTTCCAACGAAAGAAGGAAGGGTTAAAAGTGATTTTGAGTCTTTACTTAAATAATTGAGTATGGATGTTAGACGTGGGACGTCTAATACCGGACGGTTGGCGATGAAGTTTACCCCTTCGTAGTCAAAGAGGATAAATCCTCTTTTTTACCTGCGTCCCGATTATATCGGAGTTCGGCGTGCGAAGAAGATCTTCTCGTTCTTCTTCTTTCGCTTTCGTCCCGATTGCGTAATCGGGACTCAGGGCTTGACAAACAATTTTAAAAAAGTAAAATTGAAACCAGAAGATTAATTGTATGCCCAGTAATACAACTTCCAGTTATTCGCAAAACAAACCAAACGCGATAGAATAATCTAACTGGGAGTTGATATGATGGGCATAAAATAATAATTCAGAATCAGTGTTGCGAATAAGCGTTTGGTTCTGGAAGTTGATATACTGGGTATGGCTAAAAAGAAAGCAAAAAAGAAAACGAGTTGCTGTAAGTAAAGCGAGGTAGCCAAAAAGGGGATTAGAGAATCAGGAAATCTCTTCCTGATTTTTTGTCTGATAGCAGAAGGATGGACTTTAAAAACCGAGTCCCGCAACGGCGGGACGAAGGTGAAGAAGAAGATTCATCTTCTTCGCCTAGCGAATAATGTTTGAGTCAACATATCAGTTATTTTAAGTTGTCCCGAATCTATTATTTTTTGAGAGTTCGATCCTGGCTCAGGATGAACGCTGGCGACGTGGATAAGGCATGCAAGTCGAGCGGTATTTTGGCCGCAAGGCCGAAGTATAGCGGCAGATGGGTTAGCAACACGTGGGTTACTAGCCCCATTCACGGGTATAATCCGCCGAAAGGCGGACTAATCCCCGATAGTCCCTGGGAGCAATCCTAAGGGTAAAGGAGCAATCCGGAATGGGATAGGCCCGCGTCTTATCAGCTAGTTGGTAGGGTAATGGCCTACCAAGGCTATGACGGGTAGGGGGTGTGAGAGCACAGCCCCCAACAGAGGTACTGCGACATGGACCTCACTCCTACGGGAGGCAGCAGTCGAGAATATTGGTCAATGAGGGAAACCTTGAACCAGCGACGTCGCGTGTTTGAAGAAACCCTTCGGGGTGTAAAGAACTTTTCTGGGGGAGGAATCCGCCGCAAGGCGGTTGACGGTACCTCAGGAATAAGGGGTGTCAAAACTCGTGCCAGCAGAAGCGGTAATACGAGTACCCCAAGCGTTATCCGGATTTATTGGGCGTAAAGAGTCTGTAGGTGGTTTTTAAAGTCTCTGGTCAAAGGCCTAGGGCTCAACCTTAGGAACGCCAGAGATACTTCTAAACTAGAGGGCGTTAGGGGCTGGTAGAACGGTCGGTGTAGGGGTGAAATCCGTTGATATCGACCGGAATCCTAAAAGCGAAGGCATCCAGCTGGGGCGGCCCTGACACTGAGAGACGAAAGCATGGGGAGCAAAAAGGATTAGATAAATCCTTGTCTCGCTAAAGCGGGACGAATGGTGTCCTCTTCGATGGCGACATCGAAGCGAGCATCTAGCTGTATCGGGGAAACCCATTAGAAATTGAAGTCGAATGGGTAATCCCGAGGGAAGGTCGAAGAAACTTATATAAGTTTCTTCTTCCCCCGTAGAGACTATGTAAAAAAAGAAGATAGAAAATGATTAAATCATTTTTGTCGGATCAATGTAAAGAAATTATTCTAGGCTCTTTATTAGGTGATGGATCTTTAAAGATTCAGAAACCTTATAAAAATGCGCGTTTTTCTTTTCGACATTCAGTAAATCAGCAAGAATATTTTTTCTGGAAAGTTCAACAATTGAAAGAAATTTCTGGAGAATCTTGCTGGTGGGAACAAAAGGCAGACGGTTTTGGGGGAGAAAAATTGCGCTATCAAAGCCTTGCATTAGAAGAACTGACGGAGTTGTGCCGGCTTACACATAAGAATAATCGTCTTATAATACGCCGGAAATGGTTGAATAAGCTTACACCATTATCATTAGCATTATGGTGGCTTGACGACGGTTCATTAGTCGGTAATGGCAAACGCGGAGTGTTTTGTACCGATTCTTTTTCACCGAAGGAGCAAAAAATATTAGCTCAGTATTTGCTTAAGGTATGGAAGGTAAAAGTTGCGCTTGGAAAGATTGTTCGCAAACGAGATGAGAAAACTGTCGAATATTACCGATTATGGATTCGTTCTAGCGAAGAACTGAAAAAATTCTTAAGGATTATTCTTCCATATATACCCGTAGCTTCAATGCTATCAAAAGTAATTCTTCTTTATAGAGATTCTCAATTACAACAACGCTGGATTTCTGAAATCGTTGAACGAACAAAATTTCCGTTCGACATGGTAGAAAAATATCTCGTAGAAAAAAAACAGAGATATCGACGATTCAGAAAATGATATAGTCCGATCTCCGTAGTAATACGGAAAATAACAAACAAATCTACAAGATGACCCTTGTAGTCCATGCTGTAAACTATGGATACTGGCTATCTGAAGTGTCGACCCTTCAGGTGGCGAAGGAAACCTGTTAAGTATCCCGCCTGGGAAGTACGGCCGCAAGGCTAAAACTCAAAGGAATAGACGGGGATTCACACAAGCGGTGGACCATGTGGCTCAATTCGACAACAAACGAGGAACCTTACCAGGGCTTGAAAGGTTAGTGAAACTCTGATGAAAGTCAGGGCTTCTCACAAGGACACTAACCCAGGTGCTGCATGGTTGTCGTCAGCTCGTACTCTGAAGCGTACGCTTAAGTGCGATAACGAGCGCAACCCTCATTGCCTGTTTTATTTGTCAGGCGAAACTGCCCGGGTTAACCGGGAGGAAGGTGAGGATGACGCCAAATCAGCATGGCCCTTTGATGCCCTGGGCTGCACACATGGTACAATGGAGCCGACAATGGGTTGCCAAGCCGCAAGGCGGAGCTAACCCCATCAAACGGCCCCTCAGTTCGGATTGAGGTCTGCAACCTGACCTCATGAAGCCGGAATCGCTAGTAATCGCGTATCAGCCACGGCGCGATGAATACGTTCCTGAATCTTGTACTCACCGCCAATTAACTGTGCTTGGCAGCTTAATTAGCTAATGGGTTAAAATCCCATCTCAAGACATTATGTGTTGAGTAGCCAAAAAAAATTAGCAGTCCTGATCCGTAAGGAGAAAGGATGAAGGGCTTGAGGCAAATAACAGCCCGTGAAATAATAAAGAAAGACGACTTCCGTTGGGCGGTCGGAAGGAAGTCGCAGGTTTTTTTCTTTCATGGGATGTTAGGAATAGTTAATTAAGTGACCCAAGGAGATCCTAGAAAGATATGAGATTATCGCTTTCTAGGAAGTCAGCTGCGTCATAGTACCAAGCACGCAAATGCGTGTTCGGGAAGGACAAAACCTACCAAAATTTTCGAAAAAAATTTAGGTAGGACTCGCTGATTACGAGAAATTCGTACGATCAGTGGGAACGGGAAATAATCTCAAATTATCCCAATCCGTCACACCAAGAGAGCTGACAGTACCCGAAGTTCCGAGCAATCGGACCTAAGGTAAGGCCAGTGATAAGGGTGAAGTCGTAACAAGGCACGCGTAGGGGAACCTGTGCGTGGATCACTACATTTTAAATTGTTTTTGACAATTTAAAAAAAGAGTGTCGATTGGAATTGGTTTGTGAGAATTCTCAAACTAATTCCAAGGCGTTGGTCTCAAGGCCTTCATCTGAGACCGAATAACATAGTTCGGGACAACTTAAAGTAACTGATACCGCAGTAGAGATTGGGAAAAACGCGTTTGCGCGCGTTTTTTTATTTTG
>Ga0210049_1000970_pt1 | contig 25992 bp, 16 predicted proteins | sample CryGeyCG2014_300_2_FD_183964 | JGI IMG/M metagenome (GOLD analysis project Ga0210049, IMG submission 183964) | Groundwater microbial communities from aquifer - Crystal Geyser CG06_land_8/20/14_3.00 (SPAdes) (version 2) | ecosystem: Environmental > Aquatic > Deep subsurface > Groundwater | place... | reverse complement strand
CATGACGGAATTCAAGAACACGTATCACACTGTGTATTTTTCTTGGCTGGGTCCGCCCAATAACCATGGCGTCTTCCAGCACTCAGGCGGGCAAAACGTGGTCTTCCTGGACGGACACGTGAAGTGGGAATCAAAGAGCGGCCTCGTCGGTAATTATGACGCCTACGGGTACCGGTACCGCTGAGTGTGAAACGGGAGGGAGGCGTTGCCTCTCATCGCCTCCGTCCGTAAATATTCACCTGCTCTTCCTACAAGGTGCTTTGTTTCCTTTCGGACTCACAGAGTCCGCCAATCGCACGCGAAACTATGCCTTACGCCAACTTTGTGCGCAACTTCTGACGCTGCTTTCCCGTACAATAGCGGACATAAGTTTGCGGACGTAAGTTGGCGAACGAAGTGAGTGTGCCATCAGGTGAATAGTTACCTCCCTCCCGTTGTCCCATCGCCAAGAACCGAAAGGAGAAGTAAATGGAGAAGCAATGGTCGTCAGCCATGAGAAGCCGAGTAGGGATGATTTTTGCGGTGTTCTTGTTTGGAGTTGTACCCAGTGCTGGCGCGCTGGGGTTTCAGATTGATTCCTCGGATTTTGTAGCGCCCGCTGTCAAGGTTGCCCGTCCCCCGCAAATCGATGGGCTGCTCGATGACGCTTGTTGGGCGGCGGCGACCGAAGTGGGTGGCTTTCGGAGGGTTGACAGCGGACAGCCGGCCAACGAACAGACGCGGTGCGCTTTCGCGTGGGACGCAGCGGCGTTGTATATCGGCGTGACTTGCCTCGAAAGTGCGCTTGTTCCCGCAGTGCAAAAAGCGCATCTTCTGAAGGCGAACGTCAAGGGGCGCGATACTCATGTCTTTGCCGATGACTGCATCGAGGTCTTCCTGTCGCTCGACCCGTCTCGCGGGTACTATCAACTTGCAGCGAATACTCTGGGCACACAGTATGACTCCCGTGGTGTGGACAGCGCCTGGGATGGGAAGTGGTCGTGCGCGGCGAAGCTGGGCGACGGACAATGGACAATGGAAGTGGCGGTTCCCTTTGCGTCTATCGGTGTCGCCGCGCCCTCAAAGGGAGCGGTGTGGCGATTTAACCTCTGCCGCGATGAGCAGCCGAAACAAGAGTCCAGCAGCCTGTGCGGCATTCAAGGGAGGTTCCATGCCCCGGAGCAGTTCGGCAGCCTCGTATTCGTAGAGACGCTGCCTCGTATCGCGATCACGAACCTGGGAGCTGATGCGTCGGGGAAGACCCACGCTCAGATTGCCCTCACCCCCTCGACGGACGCCGGCAATATAAAGTTGCGACTCGAAACAAAGACAGGCGATTCATCACGAGTTGCAGACGAAAAGGAATGGAAGTCTTCGGGGAAACCCGAAACCGTCGAGCTTCAAAGCAAAGAGAGCGTCAGTGGCGCGCGAGTGAGCATGGTCGACATCGTGACCAACCTCACCGTGCTGCGAACTTTGTGGACCCCCGTCGGCGCAACCACAAAGTCGACTATATGTGAGTTGGCTACTTTTGGGTGCGAGGTAACGCTGTACGTCAATGGAGAAGAAGCTCGATCTCTAACTGCAAGCCGTCGCCAAACCACAAGTTTGGCGTTACGTCCGGGACCAAATCCGGTGGTGATCCGATGCAGGGCGGTGGGCAAAGACCCGTGCATCGCTCTCAAACTGATGGAGATGGATGACCATGAAAACAAAGGTTGGCTCGTCCATCAGGGGTTTGAAAAAGCCTGGACCACCAAAACATCAGCGCCGAGCGAGTGGACTCCCGCTCTCCCCGTTGCGACAGGAATATGGGGCTCGGCGCAGGCCAAAGAGATCACACTCCGCCGAGTTATCCATGTGCCCAAAGCGGGTCCACGTAACTGGCCGATGTCGGAAGACTTCCATATCCCCGCAAATACGAGTCAGGTTTTGTACCCTCTTCTTGAGGTTCCGTCAGGTGTTCCTCTGGACGACTACCAGGTCCATGTCGAGGTTCCTGTCGGGCTGCGCGTGACCGCGGTCGATGAGGTGGCTGGCATCCCGGGGCGCGTGCTGCAAGAGCAAGCAACCCGGGGAGGACATCGGTACGTGATCGGCGTTGAAAATCCCAGCGGCGCGGGGATGGAACTCAACATCCGATGGGGAGATGAGAGCAAGAACCTCATCGCATACATCCCTGCCATCCGGGTCGGCGGTACATGCGATTGGCGACTCTTGCGTGGACGGTTGACCTCGCCCGACAACGCGCGCTTCCTTCATCCTTTGCTCGTCAAGTGGCAGGAGTCGGGCGTTACGGGTGTGGCCTGCTTCGACAACATCACGGTTCGGGAGAAAGGATCAACGGCCAACCTGCTTTCGGTCGGAACCTTCGAGGAGCCGTGGTGGCAGGAACACCGTAACTGGCACTTGATCGAAGCTGAACGCGAGGGCGCAAAGACCCGCTGCTGCCAATTGAGCGGAACCCCTGAGAGCGAGAAGAATCAGGATGCGCTATGGGTCGGCGATCCCATCCCCATCAAGCCCAACACCGAATACGAATTCGAGGCGTGGGTGAAGGGTGAGAATGTTTCATCCGATAAGGTCAAGCCGCGCCTGGCCTTGTTGGTGAGTCATGAGGGCGGCGAGCTGGCGTCAGGTCCGATTCGCTTCGGCTTCCAATCGCGTGGCGGTTACGCCACCGAGTTGCCCGCGTCGATTGCCATTAAGCCGCTGCCACCTTTGCTGAAGAAGCGCCCCAAGCAAAGCCGCATCACGCCGTGCTACTATTCGGACACTTTCGGTAACGAGGTCAGCCGCGCGCTGATTCGGAATGTTCTCGACTCCGGCATCGGTGGGATCTACGGCGGACTGCACAATCGGGTTTGCAAAGCGGTACAGCGGGAGGGCGTTCATATCGCCTGGTCGTTCCCCTACAACAGTTGGCAAGTTTTCCCCGCGCCCGACTGGCCAAAAGCGCATCCCGACAAGATCGCAGTGAGCTATGACGGCAAGCCGGACACGGGCAGAATCTGCCCCACCTATGCGCTGTCCTCCGGCAACGAGTTTGAACCGCTGCTGCGCGCTTGGGTGCGGGCATCCGTCAAGGGCTGCGGTTATGACGAGATTGACTGCGACTACGAAGTTCCTGTCGTTGATCCGCCAACCTTCTGCTTCTGCCCCCGCTGCCTGGAGGCTTTCCGACAGGAGGAGAAGCTGAGTGAGGAGGAAACGCTCACTCCCCAGATCGTCGTGAAAAAATATCGCGAGCAATGGACGGCGTTCCGCTGCCGCCAGAACGCGGCGATGATTGGGCTCCTTGCCCGCTGGATCCGAGAGATAGACCCGAAGATCAAGGTGACAAGCTACAGCGGTTACCAGTCGAAGTATACTCGCGCGCACTACGGAGTTGACTGGTCGTCGCTCGCGCCGCATATTGACATGGGCATCGCCGGGTACAATGGTTCGCGGCAGGCGCTGCAGGAAACGGTGAAAGCTCTCGGAAATGTTCCCTTTGTCGGCGGGGAGATGTACTATCTCAGCAATAGCAGCGACGCGACCGGGCCGCTGCCTCACGAGGGTTGGAAGCTGCGCTTGCTGCGCGCTTATGTGGACGGTGGCTGTAACGGAGTGCTGATCTGGTGGCTTCCGCCGATGGACGGGGCAGCGTTCTTTCAGACTTCGCAGGCAACCGCCATCATCACCGACTTTGAGGACGTTCTCCGGGAAGGGAAGCGGGTTGACGAGCGCGTCCAGTTTGGCTCCCAGATGCCACCGGAGGACTTTGCCGCCTTTGAGGCAGGCCATCGCATTCTGATTCTCCTCTTCAACCCAACGACAAAAACGCGCAGCATCGAGGGACTGCGTGTGCAAGGAGCGACAACAACTCGCTGGCGTCGCTACAACGACGTGGCGGGGAAACTAATAACGAGCCCTGCCGAGGGGAGGCGGATTGAGTGTGCCGCACAAGACGTGGCAGTGCTACTTGGCGAGTAATGTCCTGAGGCTGTGGATTGGAATCCCCCCGAAGCGTGCCGATACATCGAGCATCCCGGTTGGCCGGGAAGTTCGGGGGGATTCGACAGTTGGTCGCCAGGATCCATAAGCGTTGGTGGAGCGGCGGCGCGCAGTGCCACGGTGAAGACGCGGCATGGCAAGCCTGGAAGGCGAAGCAACATTGGGAGTGATGGACTGCAATGGCGAGTCACAATGTTCTCCTGCGGATAGTTGCCGCGGCGTTTGCGCTCTGCGTTGCCGCCGCCTGGGTAGGTGGCGCGGGCGAGCAAAACCTGGCGCCCGATCCATCGTTTGAGGCAGGCGCGCGCGGTTGGCAATTCGGTTCCTACGCCGCGGCCGGCAACCCCGGGGCCAGCGGCGACGTGGCCGACGGCGTCGCGCACACGGGGCAGCGATGTCTCCACCTCGCTGGAACGCGAAGTGAGGGCCAAGGCTACTGGTACGCTCGCGGCCTGCCGGTGCTTCCGGGCAAGCGCACGGTGCTCATGGCGTGGGTAAAGCAGCGGCTGCCTCTGGGCGAATCGTACGTTCACCTCAGCATCGGCTTCATGGATGCAGCAGGGGAAATCATTGCCGACAAGGATCGGCCCTTTTACCTCGGCTGGGCGTGGAAGGATTTCGGCGGCGCGGACGACTGGCTGCCGGTGGGCGTCGAAACGGTCGCGCCGCCGGGCGCGGTCACTGCGGGCATCGGGTTGAAGTTAGTCGGGAAAGGCGAAGCTTGCTTCGACGATGTTGAGTTCTCCCAAAGCGACACGACCCCGGCGCCGACCTTGCCGCCGAGCATCGGGCGCAGCACAAAAGCGATGGTGCCGGCGCCCATCGCGGGAGAGGCTACAATAACTTTCAGCATCAGCAACCCCTACCGCGCGCTGATGGAGGACTTGTGCTTGACGCTCACACGCTCATCGGAGTCGGGCATCCATGCGGAGGCATCGCAGCCTGTGATCGTGCCGGTGGGAGGCAAAGTGGACGTTCCGGTGCGCGTTTCATTCCCCGGCGAATTGATGCAACGCGACACCCGGTTGGAGTTTCAGGCGACGTATCGCGTTGAGGCAACGCCGCGAAGCGCCGCGCTCATCGTTGCGGTGGACGTGATGTCCAACGTGTTGCTCTCGGCGATCCGAACGGACCACTGGGGACGAATAGAAGGCTCACGGGCTGCAAAGGACGACGCACCCATCACCGTTTTGGGAGTGACCGTTGAGCGGGGTCAACCGGAGTTCATCGCCGCAGAAGACGCCATCAAATGGCCTGGCCCGGACGCCAACATAGCCGTCGTGCTTCGGCTTGCCGGCGTTGGCCCAGTGGTCGGCAAGTGTAGCTTGCGGTGTGAGGCGCTCGACTATTTCTGGCGCGGCGAAAAGGCGGAGCAGTCGCTACAGTTGGAAGAGGGCGCGGTCCACCTGGTGAAGCTACCACTGTCACGCCGGCAAGTGAGCCGCATCCACCAGGCTGTGACCGAGGGCGGGGCTTCCACGTTCCGGCTGCGCTATGAGGGCATCGGCCCTTCCGACCAGCTTGTTTCCGGGCAGGCTGATTTCAAGGTGCAGATTCCTCCACACCCGGAGCCGACGCTGCAGCCTCTGCCTGAAAGGACGGAAGAGGTATCGCCTTTTGGAAAGTTGCAACTGGTGGACTTGGTGCTTTGCGGCAACCCAAGCGACCCACACCCGTTCCGGCACGGCGGCAAAGGTTTATACACGAAATACAGCAGCGAGCCCCTCGCTTACTACGGCGGTCGGAAACTCCTCAGCTACGAATGGTGGCGGGACTACCGCGATAACAGGGAGACGTTCAGCCAGATTACGACCCTGCTTGGCAAGCCGTGCCGAACGGCGAACGATTGGGGCTGGTTTGCTTACAAAGTTGGCAGGGGGCAATTACAGCGGGGACGATATTATGTCGTCGTGGTCACTTACCCTGAAGATGTCTCCAGGAACTTTCTGGTCTGGAACGGCGTGGACACGCGGGCGTCGTTCGGCTGGCACACGGGCGAGTCGCTGGGCGATCCGTTCACGCGGCAGCGGTTTATGCAGCGAGTTCGCCTGCCGCTATCGGGCAAGTTCGAGCAATGGACCGCCCTCTGCAGGAGTCAGGTCAACGGCAGCGCCTGGGTGAGCCTCCACTCGATGGGGCGGCGAGCCGACCCGTTCCAGCAGGGCATCGCCGTGGAGAGCATTGCCGTTTACGAGTTGGGCGACTCCGACGATTCGGGGCTGGAACGCCTTGGCTGCGAGGCGCGCGAGCCGGAAGATGCGCCGCGGCGGCTGATGGGGTTCATCGAAGAGGACGCGCGGCCTGAGGCAGAGAGACTGCTGCTCTATCGGTTCCTCGGTCTCAATTTCTACGCGCCGTTGGCGCTCTCCTACGGTGGCGGCGCCTACGAGACGAACAGCGGCTACATCCTGTGGCCATCGGCGCTGTTCGGCTGGCAGGGCGCGCCGCTGCGACATCCGATCGCGCGCAGCCGGCAGCAATACTATCGGGTCGAGTCGGACCATGCGCTACGGGCAGTGCTGGAGCAGGCGCGGAAGTTCAACATCGCCGTCGTTCCAGTCCTTGAATACGCCGGCACCGGGCAACTGCCGCAAGAGGCGCTGGCGCTCCTGCCTGACCAGACGCTGCACGGCTTTCACGGGGGCACCGAAGTCGGTCCTGACGGGAGGCAACGCCAGCGTTTTCTGAAAGATGGTTGGTGCGTAGACATGGCGCATCCGGCGACAGCGGCTGATGGCGCCGCGTTGGCGGGCGAACTGTGCGAGCGCTATGCGAGCGAATTCTCGAACTTCACCGGCGTGTTGTTTGCGCCACGATTCGCGGCATGGCAGGTCAGTTACAGTCCGTTCGAGTTAAGTAGGTTCGCGCGCGAGACGGGCGTGCGACTGCCGTCGGGCAGCGCAGCCGACCGTGCGGCGTGGGTGCAGCATCACGCACTCGACCGGTTCATGGCGTGGCATTTCAAAAAGAAGCGCGAGACGTTTCTCGCCGCACGAGACGCCCTGATAGGCGCACGGTATGATCTGCGGTTGTTCGTGATGAACTACAACACCGGCGACGACAACGTGCCCTTCGGTTCCATCCTCTATTTCCAGGACAAGCCGAAAGGCGACGAGTTTCTCACGCCGGGTCGCGTGTCGCTGCCAGACCTGTCGCGCGTGGACCTCGTGCGACTCATGGAAAACTACAACCGCCCCGAGCTCGCGTGCGCCTCCGTCGGCATGAATCCGCCTCTGTACCGCGCCGACAAAGGCATCGTGAACCTCGCGCCCTCGCACTATTCGTTTATGTGCGGCAACGAGCGCTACCTCGACTCGTTCCGCACCGGCGAGGGCGTCGGCGTTTGCCAGTGGTGGATCTACAACGAGGATGCCTTCCTCAACAACGCGTCTTTCGGTTGGAACTGTCCCGGACTCCACGGGAACGAACCCGCCGGGCCTTACTGCATGATGGACGAGGTGTTGAGCATGGCGACAGCCGATCCGATCTTCTTGGCGGTGCGCATCGGATATTTCAACCGTGGATTTTCCGAGGTGGCGCGGGCTTTCGCCCGCGCCTACCGCGCGCTGCCGGCAGTGCCGATGCCGATCGTGGCGGGCGCGGCCGGCGACCGCGAGGTGGCCGTGCGGAAAGCAAGAGTGCGAGACCACACTTACGTCGCTGTCATCAACACGGGTTTGGCTCGCGATGGCAAGACCGTGCGCCTGCGGCTGCCGGAGTTTCGCCCGGGCGTTGACGTGCTTGATCTCGGCTCCGGTGAAAAGCTGATGTGCGGCCACAAGGGTCTTGAACTTCGCTTGGCGCCGATGAGCCTGCGGGCACTGCGTGTTTCAACAAGAAGGGGAACATAGATGGAACAGAAGGAGGAACATGCCAGAAGCACCCAGGCGATGGCGTTGGAGTATCTGATGCGTCACGTCCCCACGGTGCTGGAAGGACAGCGCGACGATGGCGCGTTTTTTCCGTTCCCGGCATGGGAAAACCCGTCGCGATACCATCAATACTGCCTCTATCCGCTGGCGTATCTCTACGTTACACCCGAGGCAGACGCGTACTACGAGAATCCCGCGCTGCTCGGGGCGGTGCGCGCCTCGATGCGGTACATGAGCGGCTTGCAGCTCCCGGATGGACGATTCCCACACAATTCTCGCGGCGACTACTGGGACGACTCGTTCGACGAATGGTGGACTTACTTCGCCCTCGAGACATGGCAGTTCATCCACGACTACCTGACGCCGGACGAAAACACGCTCTGGGAGGGAACCATTCGTCGCGGAGTGGAAGCATGTGTCCAGCACGTGCAGGCGACACTTGCCGGTCCAGAGCTTGCGGGGGACGGAAACGTGTCAAACCATTTCGTCTGGACGATGGTGGTGGTCCACCTCGCCGGGCGCGTATTCAGGCGGAATGACTGGCGGCAGCTGAGCGAACGCGGGTTGCAGAGGATTATCGAAGTACAGCAACCGGGTGGCTACTGGCACGAAGGTGGTGGCCCGACCACGCTCTACAACTTCGTCACGGCGGCGGCGTTGAGTATCTATGCGCTCGATAGCAACAACGACGCGGCATGGCGGGCCATCCGCAGAGCCGAGAATTTTCATCTCGCATTTACGTATCCCAACGGCGCGCCCGTCGAAACCATTGACGGCCGCGTGCGTTACACCGGCCGCGCCATGACCATCGTTCCCGTTGGCTTTACCTATTCGCCGGAGGGGCAGGCTTACGTGCAACACCAGATTGACTGTCTCCTGCAGCAGCCGTTTGAGGACGGTTATCAAGGCTATGCGTTCTTTACCGACGTGGCGCGGCATGCCGGCTCGGTCATGCCCACGGACGGTACCCTCGATGTCTATACGCTGCCAAACCGGTTGGCATGCATTGTGCGTGCACAGGATTGGGCATGCGCTGCCAGCGCAATCGTGACGTCGCCGTCGGCTGACAGCCGTTGGTGGCAGGATCGCCAGCAACACATGAGCTTATGGCATCGCCGCAGCGACCTCATCATCGGCGGTGGGAACACCAAAGGTCAGCCGTTGTTCTCAACGTTGGTTCTGGAAAGAGCGGATGGCACGCTGGAATCCTACCTCGCGGAAACTGCCCAGCTACGGCGGGTGGAGCCCATGTCGCTGACCCTATCGCTGAACATTGGGCGCGAGCAGGTCGAACTGCTCGCCAGAATTGATGACGTTAGGACCGTGCGCCTCGCCGTGCTGTGGAGCGGCCCCGGCCACGGGCGTTGCGTCTGGCAGCTGCCTCTGTGGCTGGACCATTCGACGGGGATTGACGCAGGCGGGACGCATCACGCGCTGGGCGAAGCCCCGCTCATGCTGGGGGGCGAGAAACTCGGCAACGAGCTGAAGCACAAGTCGTGGCGGCTTCGATGGAGCGGCGGCGAGGCGAGCTTCCACTGGCCCGCGCTGCCGTTCAACCCATATAAGAAGGATGGAACAGCCGATCTCGCGAGCGCCCAAGGCGTATTGCGCATCGGGTTGCGCCAGTCTCAGCAAGCTCGTGTGACGATCACCATCCGGTAGTGAAACGAGTAACTACTCACCTCGGGGGGAATGGGGCGTTGATGAACGCGGACTCGGTCGTACGACTCGGACCGCATGCCCACGTATGGGTATGAGCTGACCGCGTACATCTGCACAATCCGCGGGAATTCGCGTCCTATTGTCGCCAACCCAAGTATACTCGTTACGGGTATGCTAGTGCATCCTTTCGTAAATTCTTCGACATTAAACGCCGGATCGCTTCAGCGTCCGGTAGCTCACACAGGCAGCTACACGATGGAGGCTACCCTCCTTTTCTTGGCGCTCGGTAGTCAGTTGTGTGAGCTACCGGACGCTGAAGCGATCCGGCGTCCTTTTGTGGGGGAACTTCCAAAACGATGCACTAGGATCGGTGGCAGATTGAGTTGTTTCTCAAGGCGCTGAAACAGAACCTGACATTCCCAACCTTTGTCGGCACCAGCGCCAACGCCTTGAAGACGCAAATCTGGACAGCACTGACTTCGATTATGAGATCGAGCGGACGGACAATATTGGTCGGAAGAAAGTCCCTTCTCAACGATCCAGTCCCGTGACGCACGACACAACATACCCGTCGCCAACATTGACCAGATACTTGTAGCCAGCGTCGAAGTCTTTGGGATTACTGAAGCCAGCGATGAGGGTGATGTCACCGGTGGAGATAGCGTTGCCCCGGATGCCTTTGATCTCGTAGCTGGTATCTTCCGGCAGGTTGTTCTGGAAATGAATCGTCTGCCCGACCATCTCCGCGCCTCCCGGCAAGGGGGGATCGAGAACGGCGAGGTTGTTCGCCGGGTCGGTTACGTCAATGGCTTTGACCTTTCCGATGTAGGCCGCAGTCTTCGATGTCAGCTTCATCTGACCTGCCTGCAATAACGTTCCCCGGACCAGTCGCATCGTCTTCACCTGTCCATTCAGCAGACGAACCATACCGAACTGACCGTTGAAGGTTACGCCACCTTCAACGGTAACCTGCGTAGGTTCTTCGCAATTAATCAGGATGTCGGTAAATCCGTTGGCCAGTTCGACCGCTACCGCCGCCACTGAGTTGGGGTCCGCCTGATGCTCAACTTTCAGTCGTCGCACGGATTTGATGAACGGTGTTTTGTCGTAAGGTTCCAGCACCGTCACAAATTGGCTCTCCACGTTGTTCCCGAGGCGGCTCTGGATCAGGTAACGCAGGCGACGAGGATTGCCGAAGTGGTTTTGCGGCGGGTCGCCACTGGCAAGCGTCACTTCATCACAAGGAGTCAGCGCGTGCAGGCGCAGATGCGGCTCTTTGCTCTCCTTGATGCGCCCGCGCAGGTCCTCGCATTTCCAGTCAACGGTGTAAGGCTGTTCCACCTTCTGTCCCGACCGGGCCACATCGTAAAGATAGGAGAAGCCACTGGTGTTCCCGGTGGTCTCGCCTTTGCCGACAAGCTGGGTGAATTCCACATCGGGTCCGGCGAAGGTTCCTTTCTCCTGAGGGGTCAGCGTCACCCCCGCGAGTTGCGCGGTCTGCGCGGGACCACAGGTGATAAGCCGATGGTTCTTCCCGCCGCGAGCGCGGAAAACGTCGAGCACGTAGCTATCGTCATCCGACACATCCACCAGAGCCACTGTACGATGGTAGGTTTCTAACCCCGGATACGCGGTCGGAGAGCTGACGTCCATGACGCGCACAGGCGGAGCGACCGCGAAGAGGTTGAGCTTTCCGCCGGGACTGTAACCCGACCGCTGGTCATTGACCAGCAGCGTGTTGTGGCTCGAGGGATTGGAGGTCCATGCAATGCGTTGCGGCCAACCGCCGGTGAACTCCGGGTAGCCGTGGTCGGGTAGCATGTCCACGTTTTTAGCGTGCAAACCGATGGTCAGGCAGTCGCTGTGCGAGTGCCCTTTGCTATATCCGTAATGAATCCACAGCGCACGACCGTTCTCTGGCTTCTCAGTTTGGACGTAGGCTTGCCCATATCGTCCCAGGTGGTCGCAACGAAGTTTGATGGGTTCCTGCTTCGCCACGGTAGCGATCTCTGTGGTCAGCGCGTCGGGGTCTTTCTCGAAGATGTCATCGCTGAGACGCAGGGCTTTGGCGTCGCCGTTGGCATAACGCCACGCCAGAGCTGCCAGCCGCGGGTCTTTGAGCAGCCGATAGCCTTGAGCGAAGGACCGACCGTCACCCATGCGTCCCCACGATCCACAGGCGCCCGTGTCGCCGATGTTCGGCATCACCGCGTCCAGGCAGTTGAGTCTCGGTTGGATGAGGAAGCATTGTCTCAGCTTCGGGTATTCCTTCACCATGTTGTGCCGGGTGTAGGCCGGGTAGCCTGACAGAATCTCCGCAAGACTAATCATGCCCCGGCTCCATATCAGTCCGTAGCCGCCGCACTCGCCGCCCATTCCGTTCCGGTCGAGTCCCTCGACCATCGCCCAGGGCACGGGGTCTTTTGTGCGTGGGTAGTTGGGGTTGGTGACCGGGTAGTTCGGGTCAAAGAGCCAGTCCAGCCACTCGTCAGTAACGCTGGGGCGGTCGAGGGCGATGGCCGTCGTCGCCAGGCAGATATGGGTCATTCCGGTGTTGCCATCGGCACGCCCATCTTTCACCGACTTCAGGAACTCCAGCAACAGGTGGTCCTCAACGTGCTTGCAGATCGCCTCCACGTTGCTCTTGTCGCCGAGGCGATACTTCGCGCTTTGGGCGGAAGAGAACCGGATCAGGTCATCATCCTTCTGGAGACCTTCGAAGATCAGGTCATAAGCCCGGCTGAAACAAACGGCGGTGTTGGTCTCCCAGATTGTGCCCTGAATGCGGCCTTGCAGTGTGCCGCCGTGGGAGTGCTGAAAGCCGAGCTTGCCGAGGGGATAATAATCCATCTCGGGGTAGACATCGGCGATGCGGTCGAGCAGCGCCGCGGCCTTGTGAGCATACTTTGGATCGGAGGTGAGGGCATACGCCCAACTCAGCGCCTGCGCGCCGTTCATGATGCTGGTCCATTGGGCGTGGTGGTTGTAGTAAGCGATCACATGATGCACGTTGCCTTTGGCGTCGGTCAATCCATAGCCGTCGTCCACCCACCGCTTATGCTTGGGGTCATCGGGGTCGGGGTGCTCTGTGTTGAACAACAGCGACTTGTCGCCGCGGCCGCGACGGAAGAAGCCGTGCTCATCGAGGCAGGTCTTGTAGTAGGCCCAGAAATCGTTCTTGGGGAATTTCTCTTTGCAGCTCGGGCAGCCCACCTTCCAGTCGTGGTTCCAGAAGCTCATCTGGCCCGAGTAGCCGATGGGCTTGCCGCAGTTGGGGCAGGCGTCCGGCTTGCCCTCATACAGGATCCCGGCGGCCATGTAGCAGGCGCGGGGCAACTCCTGAGACGTGACGAAGCTCCACAGCTCCTCATCGCTCAGCTTGACCCACGGCGCGGCGGCAGCAACCGCGGCTTGCTGCTGACTCTTCGCCCAGCCGAATTTCTTCGCGTTCTCCATGGCGTTCTGCCGCATCCCAGCAGTGACGAGTCTACTGCACTGCTTCGAGTGCGCGGCTGACGCCGCAACTATTGTGGCCATCACCATGCCTGCCTTCCAGTGGAACCGCATGAGGTCCTCCTTCTCCACATTATTTCACAGCCACCATCTGCTCCAGCGCGGCCGTCAGTTCGTGCAAATCAAATATGTACCCAAACATCGTCGTCGTTTTCCAGTAGGCGTATTCCAGGTTCGACTCCGTGTCTGCGGACTCGCGATTCTCGATGGCGACGCAGCCCCCGCGCACGGTAGAACAGAGGTAGCCCTTGCGCTGCATGTCCGACATCCCGCACGGTGAGAACCAGAGACACCAGTTCAACGCCCAGCCGCTGTAAATTAGATGGGTAATGCCCCGGCTCTTCATCAACCGGTGCAGTTGCCACGATTCGGCGACCACAAGATCGTTGCTTTGCGGACGCAGTACTTCGGGAAGTCCGTTCGTGGTATGGTCGGGCGAACCGGGTGGTCGCGAGAAATTCGTGCCGAATACATCGAGTGTGTGCCGCTCAGACACTTTCGGGCCGGGGGTGATACGGTCTTCATCGGGCGGTGGGGGCGAACCGACTTCGGCAAGCGACCGTGCCGAGCACGGCTCTTTTGGATCACCAATTCCGCCATAGACATGTACCACCTGCACCCCCGCCTTGCGAGCCTCAGTCACCAACGGAGGCAGCCGATGCGTGCAAAGCTCCATCGTCCGCGGCACCCACTCCACCGTGCCGAGCAGGTCAGGACGTGGCGAATTCGGGCCCCATTCCGAGTCCGGCGTCAGTCCAGCATCCGGCAGGTGCATCAGCAGCAAGGCGGTCTTGTTGATATCCATTTCACGGACTTCACTCGCCCACCCCTTGAACCCCTTCGCCGCCCGGGACCAAGCCGTGAAGTCGGCGGGATAGTGCTGGTAGAAGTGCCAGGGAAGCTTGACGATTTTCTTCGTCTTACTTACAGCCACCGCTTTGTCTCCTCCCTTTTCCTGAGCGAACGCTGTCGCTCCGACAAGCAACAACAGCGCCACTATTGATTTCGCTATAGACATGGCGTGTCCCTCCCAAAGCCACAGTCCGGGCTATCCTTCCCGCCGGCGTCCTGCCGCTCTGTGACACATTTCAACCGTTTGATACACACGGCGGCAAACCTCAACTCCAGTCTGCGTTGATGTGCCCCCTCCGACTGCGCTGAGAAATGCGCGGACCGATTCCCTGACCCCCACAAACCCACAGACAGGTTGCGCGGCCTGGTGGATTGCGCCTGTCACGGATTCGTCGCCTACTCGGCGTTGGCGGAGGCGTCCCGTGAGCAGATCGGCTTGCATCTCCCCCTCCATTCCTGCCAGGCGAACGCCGATCCGAAGATCGTGCGGACTCACGATATTGAAGGCGAACTGCCCCAGGATGCCGTCCGGGTACTCCAACAGCGCCCAGCCATGATCCATCAGATCACCGTTATTGGCATGTCCACCGAGAACCTCGGCGCTGGTGCACTCTCGTCCGATGCACGCGTCGAGTAGATCGAGATACCAACTGCCTGCCCAGGAAAAGAAGCCTTCCTCCGCCGCGTATCCCACGTCGCCGCCCTGCCCCCAGTTGCTCGACAACTCGACTTGCGCCATCAGCAATTTCCCGATGGCGCCTTCCTGTAAAGCCCGCTGCATGGCTGCCACGACAGGAGCATACCGGAGCTCGTAGTCGGCATGAAAGACTCGATCGCTCCGTTCCGCCAATTCAAGGGCATGGTGGACTTCGCCCCCACTCATGCCCACCGGAGGTTCGAGGAAGACGTGCTTGTTTGCCTTGAGGGCATCCTCGATACATTGAGCATGAAGAGCGCTCGGCGCAGCGATGATCACAGCCTCGACGCGGTCGTCGGCAATCAGGTCATGTGCGGCGGCATAGGTGGTCGTTTTGGGAAAGTGTTCCAGTGCAGTGGCGCGACTCGCTTCGCTGCGCGCTGCCACTGCGATAACTTCCGCCATCGGCAAGTCCTTGATGGCAGGCACCAGAGCCTCACGCGCCCAATTTCCCATGCCGATCATGCCCATCCTTACCGGATTCACCTTGCTTCCCATCCGACTAACTCCTCTCCATCAACTGTCAATCCCGGAAAGAGACACGATGCTCCGCGTTCCTTCAGCAAGCGCGAGAGTTCGTCTATTGCTTCACGAAGAGGTGAGCTGTCGGGCACGATAATCCGGCAGGTTTTCAACGCAATGCCCTGAGGCTGCCGGGGAGATTCCATGAGAGGCACGGCAGAGCCAATCCTGCCAATCAGACATGCAAAGATAGAGAGAAGGATGATGTGTCGCGGACGCGTCTTCATTGCATGTCGTACTTTCGCCACGGGGACAACCGCTTCCTCCAAGGGTCGCTTGGCATTGCACTCGGCGACTCAGGCAATCATGGGAGGTGTCCGGGTATGTCGTTCATAACGGAAGTGCCATCATCAACTATCCTTGGCTTCCCCCTAAGATTGCGTGTAGCCGCTACGTCTCGACCATCGCCTTCGTGCATTCAACCGCAACGCGTCACGGGCATCAGCGGAAAGTTGGAGAGTGCGGGTGTTCCGGGTTGGTCACGACGTCTGCGGAGAGCGCTGCCTTCAGCGCATCCGTGACCTGACGTACGTAGTTGTCGCGAGAGTGTGTCTATCGGTCCTTGTGCGCCTCCCGAACGGCGCAACTCTCGGTGACGTCGTATGGCGCGTTGCGGCGGTTGGACTATGTGGCAGGTTCGACAGAGGGGAGATTGGAGGTGAGCTTTCTCTTTGCGCTCCGCTTGGGTACCTCTGCACGGCCCCCTCTCTTGGGGGAAAGACGAACGACCTCGTGTCCTGAGACGGTCTGAATAGTGCGTAAGTCGGCACAGATTGCAGCGAGGTCTCCCCCGAACTTCTGGGTATGTTCCGTGCGGTGCTTCCGCACTTCTTCAACAATCGGGTCTTTCATGGTTTCACCTCTAACAACTCTTCAGGCGAGCAGATTTCTGGACATGCGTAACCTTCGCTCTCCACAACCTCCCTCACCCTCGCGCGTGTGAAGGGATTGTTCAAGTGAGCAAAGTTCCATGTGATGATCACTTCAATCCCGTTCACGGCAGCGACAGCAACGTGCAAAGCGTCCTCCGGGTATCTCTTCGGTATGCTTTTGGCGAGGAGGATTCTTTCAGCCACGCGCTCCGCCTCGTGGTCAATGTCAAGCATGCGGAACGGCTTTAAAGTATCCAGTCGCATCGCAGCTTGTCCAGCATCGCCCCTTCCCGCTTCTTCGTATACCAAGGCGGAAACGTAAGACTCATACTCGAATGCCAGCTTGGGCCAAAGCTCGCGAGTCGCCTCCTGGTGGCCAGCCACCAACACGTCGCGGCTTGGTCTGGCAGTAAAGTAACTCACCACTGTGGTTTCGATGTATATGCGTCTCATCGCACGGATATAGTAACAGCATTCGGGTCCGTTGGGAAGATTGCTGAAGCCTTACGGAGGCCCTGAGGCTGCCGGGGAGATTCCATGAGAGGCACGGCAGAGCCAATCCTGCCAATCAGACATGCAAAGATAGAGATAAGGATGAGGTGTCGCGGACGCGTCTTCATTGCATGTCGTACTTTCGCCACGGGGACAACCGCTTCCTCCACGGCCCGCTTGACAGTCCGCCCGGTATCTTTTCAGGCTCATGGTGACTTTCGCGCGGCGATCAGGACCGCATCTTTGATCTGCCATCTTGCATCAGGAACCATGGAGCTACGGACATTCTGCGGTCATCTTGTCACGTCCTGTCTGTTCGCGTGCCACAGCAACCTTCCTGGCGGAAGTAATACCGACGCGTCTCTCTGTTGCCAGGATCTCTTCTAACAGGGTAGCAGGTTCGACGCGCTCGAGCTCTTCCGGTGAAACGGGGTAGGCGTGGATCGGCTGCCACAGGTTCATCCGGGCCCGACTCAGAAGACGACGACGCTCCAAGTCCTCCAGTGACGCGAAGTCCGAGGAAACAATCAGCAGGTCAATGTCGCTGTCCTCGTGGGCTTCGTCACGAACGTGTGACCCAAACAGGATAACCTGCTGGACATCAACACCGATTTGCTTCAGGTGCTCACAAAACTCTCCGATGATCCTTGCAGTCTGTGATCTTCGCGAATCCACGCGATCAACTTGCGCCAACCAGTTTTCGGTTGCCTTGAGCATTTTAGCTATGAATCCTCGTCGGTTCGCCGCCCCTATTCACTGTAACCGGGATTATACCCAGCTCTGCAAGGCAGGTCAAACCTACACTGTGAAGTTGTGAATTTCCCTCGTCCGTCAACTTCTCCTCAATGCGTCAAAATTGTACGCTGGCTCAACCAAGTGTTTCTCCGTCGCTGGTGCAGTCTCCTCCTGCTGGACGAAGTTTCTTGGGGGGATGCACAAGAGCTGATTCTTCCCGGCACAGGACTCACGCCCACGTGCGCCAGCCTCGCATCGTCAGTACTCCAGTCATGAAAATGATGAGTCTATGCAAGGCCTTCCTCCCCCATCTCCTTATGATTGCGTAGAGTCACCTTCCCAGCCGGTAGACGTGTGTCGCCAGAGGCCCAAACGTGTCGGTGAATGAAACCTGATTGCCTTTGCGTTCCAGCGGCACGACACGCTGTGCTCCGAGTTTGAAGCAGCCTTCGGCATCTTCATCAAGCGCCATCGCCACAGAGCCTTTCGGCAGGTTCAGCTTGTCCAACGTGAACGTCACGCTTCCCAGCCCTTCAGGTTCCATCGCGGCATTCTGGGTTGGATTGACGGCAATGAGCAGGGTATGGGCCGGATCTTTCGGAGTCTTCTGAACCCATCGGAGAAGTGACTCAACGTATTGGTTGCTGACGGAGTAATCTGTGCGAGCATCGGAGGGACCGAGGAGGTCGGGCAGAACGGGGTCGGGGAGGGGGTCGCAAAGACCTCGGGGAACTCCCTCTCCCAGTCGAACGCGTTGATGCGGTAGACTTCATCCTCGTCGAGGGCGAGGGTTTGCTGCCATCTCTCATCACCACTCCCATCTTCCCGGATTCGTGTTCATGCCTATCATGCGGCGGCCTGTTGCTGATACAGGTACTTCTGGAAACTTACGAACACCTGGCCTATCTCTGCTGGCTTGCCGAGGTCGGCCACGGCGTCTGTAATCGAATCGTGGTACTTGAGGCGCAGCAGCGGGGTCAGCTTCTCCTGATCGAGTTCCTCCACGCCGACGCTGACGTAGTGGGAGAGCACGAAATCGAGGAACACCTGCAGTTTGCTGTTGAAGTGGGTGCTGATGAGGACCTTCGCCTTGGCGGCGCGCTCTTCGCGGGTAAGCGGGGGGAGCGCGTAGGCCACGTGCGCCAGCACATCGAAGAGGTCGCTCTTCTCGGCTTCGATGATCTTCTGCATCTCGGTCAACTGCTCCCTGCCGAAGCCTTTCTCGGCGAGTCCCTCCAGCAGTTTCCTGCGCGTATCGGGAACGCTCCACAACTCGCGAAGTTCCTCCTCGTCCCTGAAGAAATCCGGCAGCTTGCCAAAGAGCGCCTCCATGAACTGCTGCGCGGACATGGGTGTGCCGTCGGGGTGCCAGAAGCTGGTGGACATAATATGCTGAATCCTCCGCTCCTTCCCATCGGCGAGTTTAACCTTCACCATCTTGCTGCATACGCACGGGCGCTGCCCGCATTTCGGGCAAGGCTCCTTCTCACATTCGCAAGGCTGTTTGCCACACACGGGGCAAGGTTGCGGAGTTTTAGGCGGTCGCCTCTCACATTCGCAAGGGTAGCAGCCGCATTTCAGACACGTTTCCGGGTCAATCGGCTCGCCGTCCCAGTCGGCATCGTTGAAGCGCAGGCGGGCTTGCACGAAGTCGTAGATCGTGAAGTAATCCTTGCCGTCGTAAAGCCGCGTGCCGCGTCCGATGATCTGCTTGAACTCGATCATGGAGTTGATCGGGCGCATCAAGACGATGTTGCGGATGTTGCGGGCGTCCACGCCGGTGGAGAGCTTCTGCGAGGAGGTCAGGATGGTCGGGATGGTCTTCTCGTTGTCCTGGAACTCGCGCAGGTGCTGGTCGCCGAGGTCGCCGTCGTTGGCCGTGACCCGGTGGCAGTAGTTCGGGTCGGCGCTGGTCTTCATCTGGTTGATGAGGTCGCGCACAGCCAGGGCGTGGTCTTGCGTGGCGCAGAAGACCAGCGTCTTCTCCTGCTGGTGAATCTGCTCCATGAAGATGGCGACGCGCTTTCTCTCGCGTTCCCTGATCTCGATGATCTTGTTGAAGTCCGGTTCCGAGTAACGCTTGCCGGTCTCAATCTCGCCCTCGACCACCGTGTCATCGGGTGTGTAGACATAATCGTCCAGCGTGGTGGAAATCTGCTTCACCCGAAACGGCGTCAGAAAGCCGTCGTTGATGCCCTCCTTGAGCGAGTAGATATAGACCGGATCGCCGAAATACCGGTAGGTGTCGACGTTGTCGTCGCGTTTGGGCGTGGCCGTAAGACCGAGTTGCACCGCCGGGGCGAAGTAGTCCATGATGCCGCGCCAATTGCTTTCGTCGTTGGCGCCACCGCGATGGCATTCGTCGATGATGATGAGGTCGAAGAAGTCCGGGGAATACTCGCCGAAGTAGGGCGACGGCTTCCCGTCTTGCGGCGGGCCGCTCATGAAGGTCTGGAAGATCGTGAAGAAGATATTGCCGTTCGTCGGGACTCTGCCTTTTTGTCGGACGGAATCGGGCGCAATCCGAACCAGGGCGTCCTCGGGAAAGGATGAATACTCATTGTAAGCCTGATTGGCGAGGATGTTCCGATCGGCGAGGAACAGGATGCGGGGACGACGGGACGGCTCCCGGCTGAGGTTCCAGCGACTGTGGAAGAGTTTCCATGAGACCTGAAACGCGATGAACGTCTTGCCGGTGCCGGTGGCGAGGGTGAGCAGGATGCGCGGTTGGTTCGCGGCGATGGCGTCCATGACGCGCTCGACGGCGATGTCCTGATAATATCGGGTCGGATGCGAGCCGCCCTTGTCCTCGAACGGCACGGTGGCGAAGCGGTCACGCCACGCGTCCTGTCTGGCAAACGTCATCTGCCGGAGCTCCTCCGGCGTGGGGTAGGCGGCGATTTCGCCTTCCCTGCCAGTCTGCATGTCAATGCAGTAGATGCCCTGGCCGTTGGTGGCGTAGGCGAAGCGTAGGGTCATCTTCCCCGCGTAGTGCTTCGCCTGCCCGACGCCTTCGGTGAGCGGTTTGTCCCACGCCTTGGCTTCCACCACTGCCAGCTTGTGATTGCGATAGACCAGCACGTAGTCGGCAATCTCGGCGTTGCCGCGCCGCCCATGGCCTTCGATGCGACCGGGTGTAATGGGATACTCGCGCAGGATGCGGCTGCCCTCGATTACGCCCCAACCGGCGGCCGCCAAAGCGGGATCAATGTATTCGGCTCGGGTTTCGGCTTCGTTCAACAACAACCCTCATCTGAATGCCTGAACTTCAGACGCTAACGAAAGACCGCGTCAGAACGTTTGATGAATGTGACGAAGTTGATGCAAGGGACAGCAACCTCAGGCATGGCGCAGACTGCCGGGATCTTTCTCTTGGATGACTTGTCAGGAAGCCTGAATTGCACCCCTTCATCAGATACTAATTCCGCTCTATGCGCGCGCGCCGTAGCGAGGATCAGGATGTCGTTCTCCCCTACGCCTTTCGGGTGGTAGTTGTCATCCACAATCCCAAGCAAGCCTTTGATGCGCATGGCGTCTTGCGTAATCGCGTTGGTGATCTCAAGTAGCTCCAGGTTGTGGTCTTTAAGCCACTTAGCGCAATCCGGCGATTCCTTTGCCACTTCTTCTACAAACGCCACGCTCGGCATTTTGAGGTTCTTCTCCTCAATCTGTGCTGCGATCCACTGCCACAAGCCTGGGAACTGACGCACAGGGTAGTGATTCCAAGCATAGATCATGGAGGATGCATCAAAGACCTGCACAGTGGCGCTCCAACTTTTGCAGATCATTTATCTTCAGGTTGTCAAGGTAGCTGCTCGCCTTGGCGAGTGTGATGTGGCGGGCATTCAGCGCGTCCAGCACCGTACGCACGAAGGTGTCGCCGAATACATGCTTGGGTTCACGATGGCGGTAAAGCCGACTCCCGCGATCCCTTTGCGGGATGGCCGACCGCGCCCGCCAATGCCGATAGGCGGCGTATTGGCTTTGTTGCAGGCGACCGGAATCCAGAAGCCTTAGCAGAATCACCTCACCGCTCACGCCCCACGCCCGGCGCGTCTCTGCAAGCCAGTCGTCGTAGAGAGATGCGTCGTCCGGACGTTGCGCATCGTTGATGTGGCGGAGGAAAGCATCGGGAACCAATAGATGACCCGCAAAAGCATTGGCATTTCGTTCCCCGCCTTGGTGGGACTGCATGTCCTGTTCGTCATCAATCGAGCTGGTCTTGTGCAACAGCAAATGTGCAAGCTCGTGCATGAGCGTGAACGATTGCCGGGACTCCGAAGTCTCCTTCTTGACGAGAATCACGGGGCAAGTTGGGTTGTAAAGTGCGAAACCGAGGATCGGGTTCTGCTTGGCAATCTGCCACTTCCCGCTGTAGCCGTTGCTGCGAAACACCAGCACTCCCCGCGCTTCGACCGCCTCACGGTAGGTGTCGAAGGAGTTCTGCTCACTCAGGCCGAGCCACTGACGGGCAATTCCGGCAGCCTCGCGCGGGTCGTGCTGAGGCAGCGCCGGAGGGTTGAACAATGGGCGGCCATTGTCTTCCAAGTCTTCACACAGGCTCAGATAGATTTCGCGCTGCTTCTCCACGCGTTCGATCAGCGATTTGAGCTTGGGAGACAATTCCGGCTTCTGATTGGCGAGGGTGCGGAACTGCAGCGTGTGCACCAGCGCCTCATCGACAGGCCCCTGCTCGAGGAAGAACAACACACCCCGTCCAAAGTACTCCGCGACTTTCCGCAACTGATTGAACGTCATGCCATCCTGACCTGCCATGACGCGCTCCATGCTGCCCGCTGCAATGTCCAGTTGAGACGCAAGATCACCTGGAGAGATCCCATTGTCGGCGCAGCACCACGCGATGCGTTGAGGGTTGATCGATTGAATTCGTTCCATTTCGGGCTACATTATATCAGATTGAGTTGCGCTTTTTCCTGCTTCGAGGGCCTTCTTACAACGCACCGGAAAAGGCCTGGTGCAGCAGCGACTTCTTCAACTCCTCCAGCGCGGCGAGCTTGCGCTGGTAGAGGGATTCGAGGCGCTCCGTTTCTTCGCGGACAGAGTCCATCGTCGAAACAATGCGCTGCTGTTCATCGAGACTCGGTAACGCAATCTCCAGGTCCTTTATCATTCCCAATTTCAGAAACTTCGTCCCAGCACCGACCGACTGCGCTTTGAATGCCTTCAAGCTCTTGAGCATCTCGAAATAGAGAAACCGGTAGAGCACGCGCTTCCTCTCGTTCACCGTGATTACGTATGTGCGTTGGTAAGCATTAAACTTCCCGTTGTAATGCTTCACATTGAAATCTCCGACGGCGTTGTTGCCAGCTAAGAGGATCGCTTCGCAATCAAAGGCGAATGTGTCGATCGCAAATATGTCCCTGGAACAAGTGAAGAACGGATATTGCCCACCCTCCACCGCAGCATTCGCATCCAATTTTCCGGTCTTGATATTCACCAAATCCCCGAGGAACGCTTTGTCGGCATGTTCACTGTGCAGATGGCTTTCGAACAGGGCGCGGGCGTTTTGGAGGTTCTTTTCGGCGTTGGCTTTGGCGGTGGCGAGGCTCGCAAACGCTTCGTCGAGGATGCGGACGATGCGCTGCTGTTCGGGGAGGGGAGGAACGGGAATCGGGATCTCGCGAAGGCTACCTTGATTGAGCTTTGGGACTGTCAGACCTGATACGAACTCCGAGAGATCGGAATGACTCAGGTAATAGATCAGCCAATTGTCCTGGACTGCACTTCTATGCGGTCGGAGCACGTGGGCATGATTGTTTACCCAACATTTCCCTTCCACCGCGAAAGCCGTGTTTTCGCCTGATCCCCACTTCGCACCGTCTTCACCAACCAGCACAAGCTTCTCGTCAAATAGGTAACCTGCGACGTGGTCGAGGACGCCTGTCGCGCCGTAGTATGGGTATTCACCGGTGACTCGATCCCGCTTGGTGATCGGCTTGCGCTTGTGGTCGAGCACATCGCATAGGTCACCGAGCTTCTTCGTCTGCCACCCCTTCTTCACAGCAGCGCCTTGATGTTCCTCAGCACTTCCGCGCCGGGCGGTCCCGTGGGAGTTATGCGACGGATGGGAGTCATTTTTCGCATTCGTCTCAAAGGTCGCATTATTGGGAAAGCTCATGGCTTGCCTCCGGGGTTGCTGGGTGGCGGCCTATGGGAATCATGGGACGGCGGGAAGTCAGGGGATGCTAATTTTCGGGGGAGGGGCCCAGCACTCCCCTTTGTCCCCTTGTTGCGGTAATCAAGCCGTGCGCGGGTCATGCGCTCGCGCAGGCCGCCTTCTTTCAGAAAATCCTGCTCCAGCCGACGAAGCTGCTGGTCGATGAGGTAGTTCGCTTGGTGGATCAGGCAGATGGCGATGTTGGCGACGATTTCAGGGGGGCGGGTCTCCACATACGTCCGGTAGATCTCATAGGTCTGATTGGGCTGGCTGCCCAGCTTCCGCACAAACAGCGCCTGTCTGGAATCCTTGTCCCATATCTTGAGGTCGCGGGCGCGGAGGTAATCCCTGTAGTCGTCGAGCAGTTCCTCCAGGCTGGCACGAGCCACGCCCGTCAGTTTGATCTCCATTTCCTTCGAGGTCAGCGCGGCTTTGCTCCCCTCCAGGATGTTCTTCTTTCCGGAGCGGGCAGCCTGCACCATCTGGTCAATGGTGCGGTCGCCCTTGACGAGGAACTTGTGACAGAATCGGAAGGTGATGTCATAGACGACTTCAGCCTTCTGGAACGACAGTAACGTCTGGTAGTCGCCGCGGGGAGGGAGAATAGGATGAGAGTCATGGGAGGAATGGGGAGTATGCTTCCCATCCGTCTCATTCTTCCCACAGTTCCCATTCATCCCCTCTCTCCTATCGTCGCTCACAGCAGCCCCCTGATCTTCCCCAGCACCTCCGCGCTCTCGGCGTCCAGAGCGGCGATTTCGTCCATGATCTCCTGCGGGTTGCGGTGCGTCACTTCCTCACCGCCGTTCGGGTTCTTCACAGAAAGGTCGAAGGTCGTTGAATCAATGGTCTCGGCGTCCACAGTCCACGACTTGGGCGAGTCGGCGAAGGTCTTTTGCAGCTTCACGAACTCGGCGAGGTCGTCATCGTTGAGCGGGTTGGTCTTGCCGAGGCTGCGACCGGGATCGAGTTGGTAAAACCAGACGTTGCGGGTGGGCGCGCCTTTCTCGAAGAACAGCACGACGGTCTTCACGCCCGCGCCCTGGAACGTGCCGCCGGGACAATCGAGCACGGTGTGCAGGCTGCAGCTTTCCAGCAGCAGCTTGCGGAGGCTGACGGAGGCGTTGTCGGTGTTGGAGAGGAAGGTATTCTTGATGACCACGCCCGCCCTGCCACCGGCCTTGAGTATCTTGATGAAATGCTGGAGGAACAGGAACGCCGTCTCGCCGGTGCGGATGGGGAAGTTCTGCTGCACTTCCTTGCGTTCCTTGCCACCGAAGGGCGGATTGGCCAGCACCACGTCGTAGCGATCCCTCTCCTGAATGTCGGCGAGGTTCTCTGAGAGCGTGTTGGTGTGGAGGATGTTCGGCGCTTCGATCCCGTGCAGGATCATGTTCATGATCGCGATGACGTAGGCGAGGGACTTCTTCTCCTTGCCGTAGAAGGTGCTCGTTTGGAGGATATCGACATCCTTGGTAGTGAGGTGGGATGTATGGGAAGGATGGGAAGAATGCGACGTATTCTTCCCATCCTTCCCATACATCCCATTCCTCAAATACTCAAACGACTCGCACAGGAAACCCGCCGAGCCGCACGCGCCGTCGTAGATGCGGTCGCCAATCTTCGGCTTGACGACCTGGATGATGGCGCGGATGAGCGGGCGCGGGGTGTAATACTCGCCGCCGTTGCGCCCGGCGTTGCCCATGTTTTTGATCTTGGCCTCGTAGAGGTGGGAAAGCTCGTGCTTCTCGGTCTGGGAGCGGAAGCGGAGTTCGTCAATGTGGTCAATGATCTCCCGCAGGTTGTAGCCGCTCTGAATCTTGTTCTTAATTTCGCCGAAGATTTCGCCGATCTTGTATTCAATGGTGTCCGGACCGGTGGCGCGTTGCTTGAACCCGTTGAGGTAGGGGAAGAGTTTGCCGTTGACGAAATCGCGGAGGTCGTCGCCGGTCATGGCCTTGTTGTGGTCGAGCTTGCCGTCCCTGCCCTTGGGCGCGGCCCACGATTCCCAGCGGCAGGGCTTGTCGAGGATGAAGGAGGGTTTCTTCCCATCCAATTCCGCCTCCATCGCCCGATCCTGTTCCAGCCCGTCAAGGTATTTGAGGAACAACAGCCAGGAAGTCTGCTCGGTGTAATCGAGTTCCGTGGTGCAGCCGGCTTCTTTCCGGAGCACGTCGTCAATGTTTCTAAAGGCTTGTTCAAACATAGGCACCTATCCTTTGCTCCCACGCCCAGCCGCCAGCGCAAAAAGACCGCCGCTCAATCGGTCGTCACACCCACTTGAGTCGGACCTTTGAAAGGATGTGATCAGTGCGATGCCGCAGAGTATACCAGAAACCTGCGAGAGGAAGCAATGCGAAACGGTCTCCGAGCCTGCCTGCGGCCTGACGTTCACCGCATGAATGAGGAGAGTGTGTCACATCGTCTTTCCCGGCAGATAGACGTGTGTCGCCAGAGGTCCAAACATATCGGTGCGTGTCGGGACCGGTTCATTACGACGCTCTTACCGGATCGTTGTTCTCCTCCTGCCATGCCGCCAGCGTGGACCGGAGTCGTTGGATGATCGCCTCTACCTCCGCGGGCCGCACGGCGGGTTCGTAGGCCGGGTTGAAGACCGGATGA
>Ga0210049_1000969_pt1 | contig 25993 bp, 23 predicted proteins | sample CryGeyCG2014_300_2_FD_183964 | JGI IMG/M metagenome (GOLD analysis project Ga0210049, IMG submission 183964) | Groundwater microbial communities from aquifer - Crystal Geyser CG06_land_8/20/14_3.00 (SPAdes) (version 2) | ecosystem: Environmental > Aquatic > Deep subsurface > Groundwater | place... | reverse complement strand
GTTGCATAAGACAGAAATGCTTCGCCACAGTTTCTGCGCGCGCTGAAAAGTTATGTTTGTCTGTGACCTTTGTCTTTTAGTTTTGCAAATTCGATATATAAGAATCAAGTTAGAAGTTGTTTTTTTTCCTACGAGAAGAAAAATAACTTCTGAAGGCTCGATAATTATGGTGACTTGCAACACAAGAACGGTTCAATCACTCAAACTAGATAAGTTACAGCCAACTCGTCAGAGTCCAATACTATATGATTTCTTTTGCTGCTTTTTTGTAGATTTCCAGGTCATGCCTCGTGAACAAGACAAACACTACCTTATCAAGTTTGTCTTCCTTCTCCAGAAACTCTTTCACCTTTGTTAGGGCTATTCTGCTTGCTTTCTCGATGGGATATCTGTATGCACCTGTGCTTATTGATGGAAACGCTATGGTTTTCAGTCCCTTAGACACTACTAGTCTTAGTGAGTTGAGGTAGGCTTCTGCCAAAAGTTCTGGTTCGCCACAGGTGCCTCCACGCCAAACCGGCCCAACAGTGTGGATAACGTGTCTAGCTTTTAAATTGCCTCCTGAACTGATGACGGCTTTTCCTGTTGGGAGACCATCAGGCCATTCTGTAGCTCTTACGCGTTTGCATTCCTCAAGGATTTTCGGTCCTCCTTTACGGTGGATTGCTCCGTCTACGCCTCCGCCGCCCATGAGAGTTGAATTAGCTGCATTCACTATAGCATCGGTACCTTGCTCAGTTATGTCTCCTTGAACCAAAAGAATTTTCGCTTTGCCAACTTGAAATTCGTTACCAGCCATCTTTTCCCCAACTATTGCGTTTTCATATTTTCGATAAAGTGTGCTTGCACTTTTATTATTTCTGTGCTGTCTTTCGCTTTCGCGTAATTCTCTAATCTTTCCTGATTCAATTCAATAAAAGTATGTCCCCATTTGAAAATGGAAAGCAGCTGGCTGGCTTTTTCTCTAAATCCAGCAATGAACAAGGCTGCAACCAGAGCCTCCACTGTAGTGAGTTTTGTTGGTTTACCAAAGTTAACAGGGTTGCCTGCGACTAGAATTGGTAGGCAACGGGATGTTCCCCTCACACTTTTTGGCAGGACTTTTTCCGCGTGTTCCCAACTGCAGTCTAAGGCGGCTAACCCAAATTTTTCAATACGTTGCCTGTCAGCTGGGGAAAATGCGGTTTTTGAGAATGGGTTAAGAACAACGGCTCTTTTCGGTAAAAGCCTTATTCGAGTCACTAATCGAACTAGTCCGTGACGTTTAAGCTTCAAGGCAGTGCATTTTTTGGGGTCGCATTGCCCAGCGTGATAAACAACGATCCTAACTGGTTTTTGCACTCGTTTTTCGCACCTTTAAGTGACTCATGGGATCGTTTAAAACATGTGGAATCCACTCCAGCAGATCCGTTGAAACCATGTGATAGCCTTTCTCTTCAAAAACAAAGTCTCCAGCAGCACCATTAACAAAGGCTCCAGCAACAGTAGCCTCAAAAGGGTCAATTTGCTGGGCTAGAAAAGCACCAACAACTCCCGAAAGCACGTCTCCGGTTCCACCAACAGTCATTCCCGCATTACCAGTGAAATTCAATTTGAAACTTTTTCCGTCAGAGATTATGTCCACCGGCCCCTTCAACAATACCACTGCAGCCAGCTCCGCCGCAGTTCTTTGCACCACTGCAACTCTTTCATTGAAATTCTCTGGCAGTTTTTCACCAGTCAGTACAGCGTATTCCCCAGCGTGAGGCGTCAACACCAAAGGCACGTTCAAAGGTCTCTTGAACTCTGCAAAAGCTTTTAGACCGTCTGCATCCAAGAGCAGTGGTTTTCCAGCGCCTTCAACAGCCTCAACAATAGCCCTAACAAACTCTCTTGCTTCAGTATGCAAACCAAGACCAGGCCCCAAAACAACCGTGTTGGCTATTTCTATGTACCTTCTTAAGCCAGATACGTTACTCGGGTTGAGGTATTTACCATCAAGTTTTATGGTGATTAGATTTGGCGACATGGAAGATATGGCATAGGCTGTTTTTGCTGGGGCTGCAACATAAGTTAAGTCAACACCAGCTCGTAAAGCAGCTAGAGCCACCAGAGCTGGAGCTCCAGAAAAAGTTTCACTTCCTCCAATGATCAGTAAGCGTCCGAAATCTCCTTTGTGTGATTTTCGTGGACGTGGTTTCGTAACGAATAGAACGTCTCCAGGACCTACAAGATTTTCGAATTCTTTGGGCAAACCTATGTCTTTCACAACTAGCTCGCCAACGTAGTCTTTTGCGTCTTCAAGTCCCTTTTTCGTTTTGTGAAAGGTTATTGTCAAGTTGGCTTTCACAGCTTTACCCAAGACTTCACCGGTGTCAGCGTCTATTCCAGTTGGCACATCAACTGCCACTCGGAAAGCGTTAATAGCGTTAATTTTGTCAACTAACTGTAGAATTGGCGGTCTTAACTTTCCTTTTGTGCCGGTTCCGAGCAGTGCATCGACGACTATTTCCGCGTTTACTTCTGGTATAAGTGAGCTGTCGTACACTTCGTGAATGGGAACGCTTTCTTCTAGGAACTGTAGAGCTTTCCAGTTTTCTAAGGCTTCCTTATGAGCGATTTGCCTAGCTTCTCCTGCGAGGATGACTTTAACATTGAAACCTTTTGAAGAAAGATGTCTTGCTGCAACGAAGCCGTCGCCACCGTTTCCTCCTAAACCGCAAAAAATCGCAACTGATTTGTCTGGTTTAAATCTTGAAGCGATTTCTAATGCCACATTGTGTCCGGCATTTTCCATGAGCTGAAGTCTGGAAACCCCGAAATATTCAGCGTTCAATTCCAAAGCACGCATTTCCGTGCTTGTAATGGAGTTCTTTGTGTTGCTTTCTTCCAACATGGTTAGACCCAATAGCTAATATGATTACATACATTTACCTTTTGTGCGAATAAACATATCTTCTAATTCAAAAAGAGATCTGGTCGGAGTTGGGTGAGGGGCTTTTTGACGAACAGCCAAAAACAAAAACAGTGGTCCATTTATTTGACTTGAGTTCTTCTTGAACAGAATTCTTTCATCATCCGAACAGCAGTTTCAACACGTTTTCTGGAGATAATCCATAAAACGTTGATATAACATCAACATTAGAAATTTACGAAACAGAAATCCATAGCAACCTAAACATTTAAATAATATTCTAATATTTTGGGCGACCTCTCTTGGCTTCAACGTACAACAAATTGATTCGCCAGATTCTACCAAGTTTTTTGCATAAGGTCTATTGAAAATTTTAACGAACCTATCGTAATCCTTATTGTTAGCGCTTTCAAACATCTTTCTCATCGCTTGCCAAGAACTAAACTCTGGCAGTAGCTCTCTGTGGATCAACAAGTCATAATCGAGATTTTGGTGTATTGCTTTAGCACATAACTTGGCAGATTTTATTGCCCATTTCAGACCAAAACCAAAGGCGGGATCGGTAAAGGAACCAGCATTCCCAATAACATATAGATTGCCCCTATGGTAGGATGAAAAATCATACCAGCTCACAAAGTCCACCCATTCATCGAGGACTTTCCACCCTCTTGATACAGCAAGTTCTTTTAGTCTTTCACGGCACACTCTAAAATGTGCCCTTTTCCAAATGGACGCTGAAATCAATGAAGCTTCATGTTTTGAGAAAGGTATGACGTAAGTATATCCGTGAAACGAAAGATAATTGTCAAGCCAAATTGCCGTCCATTCGGGGTCGAAGTCGCCCTTTACTGTCAAGCCGACTCCTGTCCCAACTTGCTTTGGCATTCTCGACCTAAGACCAGATTCCTCTGCAATTTTAGAACGATAACCATCGGCGGCGACAATTACGTCGAATTCGTCCTCTAATTGCCTTTTGCTTTTCACCCTTGTTCCGTAGTGAATAGGAATTAGCCTTTCAACGTCTTTTCTTGCTTTAGCCTCGATGCCGATTTCTCCACCCACCTCGTAGATGAAACCTATATTTCCCTTAAGAGATACTACAAAACTTGGAGAACATATCTCAAGCCTTTTCATATTACGACTAGGTTGCAGCTCGGGGACGTTTTCAAAGAAGTGCACGCTTCCTTCCATCTGTCTTGGTCTAGTGGGGCTATCTTTAGGCGTCATCTCAAAGATTTCAACATCATAACCAAGCGTATGTAATGCCTTGGCACATGTCGTCCCTGCTATTCCTGAGCCGACTATAGCTATTCTCGTTAGGTTCTCCTCCATGCTCACAATCTGCGGTAACGCTTCATATTAAGTCCTTGAAAATAAAAAGTTTATTTTTATCATTTTCCCTCTGGCTAATCATTGATAAGCCTATTCCATGCTTCTTGGTGTTTTTTGGTTGAAAAACGAATATTTTTATAACTAAAACACATATTTTTTTGTATGGATTTAATCTTTCAGTTCAATCAAAATTGGTATGTTTTATTTTTCGCTTTCTTGTTATCATGGCTGATTATGTCAATCAGTAGAAAAAGCTATGGGAATAGAAAGGAAGCTAAAGAGCAGCTTTGTTTGGCTTTGAGTGGTTTACTTGCTCTATTACTTATGGAAATCTTTGCTACATCTACGAACCTATGGCATTACAACCCTGAGAATTGGCCAATAATTTTGTGGCCAACGTATTTTGTTGCAATATTATTTGGATATCAATTGTTAAGGTTTATTGAAGGACTTTTCTCTTAACCTTTTTTTCAATTTCACATGTCTATATTTACCTCGTGAAAATTAATTTTCGTCCAGGTTACAAAAAGTTAAAAAAGATGAAGTTTTGGTGGAGATGTCTCTTGATTTACGAATTGATGTTTGGAAAAGTAAAAGTGATGTAGTAAAATATTTTAGTGCAGACGTAAAACATTACAGCGAGGAAATTTAAATGCCAACAGCATTTGTGCTAATAAACACTGAGATAGGTTCAGAAGCAAATGTGCTAGGGACATTGAAGAAAGTTGAGGGAGTTGATGAAGCCTTCGCTGTTTACGGAGTCTACGACATAATTGCAAGGGTCAAAGCAGACACCATGGATAAGCTTAAGGAAATCGTAACTTGGCGTATCAGAAGGCTTGACAAGGTTAGGTCAACATTGACGATGATAGTAGTAGAAGCGTCAAAATAGCACAAAATCCCTCTTTTTATTTTTGAAGTAACCTTTTAACATTCCAGTTCAATCTTCTCACTCAAAAGGGAACGTTGTGATAAATGACCATAAAAACAATGCATATTGGATTGGATGATACTGATTCGCCGAGAAAGGGATGCACCACATATGTTGCTGCTCTTCTTGTGGAGAAACTGCAAAGACTGGGAGCCGAATTCATTGACTACGCAAACTTGGTTAGGTTGAATCCTAACGTGCCGTGGAAAACTAGGGGGAACGGGGCACTATGTTTGAGAATGAAATATAACGAAAGCGATGAAGATGAAATCAAAGAAACGGTCATAGGCACAGTTGAAGAACATGCGGATTTCGATTATGAAGGCACAGACCCAGGCGTAGTCTTCTTTGAAGAAACTAGAATTCCGAAGGAAGTAAAGACGTTCTCAAAAAACGCAATCACCGGAATTGTGAATCTTGATGATGCTTTGAAGCTTTTGAAGAGGTTCAAGGCTGAGGCTGTTGGTTTTAAAAAATATCGAGGAATCATAGGCGCTTTAGCAGCTGTCGGCGAAACTTTTGAAGGCGACTACACTTTTGAAATCCTTGCCTATCGCGTTCCAGAAAATTATGGTTTGAAAAGAAGAGTTGACGAATCTTCAATTGTTGAGATGGATAAGGCGACAGCACCCTACACGTTCAACAATGTTGACGAAGAAAAAGAAAGGATCATCATAACACCGAGAGGCCCGGACCCTATTCTTCTCGGTATCAGAGGCGAAACTCCGGAAATCGTGAAGAAAGCATTTAAAATGGTCAAGCCCCTTGAACCTGTTGAAAGATGGGTTATTTTTCGCACTAATCAGGGAACGGACGCCCATCTGAAACGAGTTAAGCAGTTGAGTCAAATAAAACCATATAACCCAGTGATTACCCGAGGAACCGTGGTGGAAAACCCGAAGATAATCCCGAGAAGACACGTAATTTTCTCAATTAAAGACGAAAGCGCACAGGTTGACTGTGCAGCTTATGAACCGACAGGTGTTCTCCGCAAGGCTGCAAGAAAGCTGATTGCAGGAGATAATATAGAAGTTTATGGGGGTGTTCGTGCTCCTTCGCAAAGTTATCCGCTCACTATAAACCTTGAAAAAATCAGGCTTCTAAAACTTGCACCAAAAATCGTTTATTACAATCCGGTTTGCCCAAAGTGTGGAAAGCGACTAAAATCTATGGGAAGGAACAAGGGCTTCAGATGTGAAAAATGTGGTTCAAGATACACTGATCTTGGCAAAATCGAGGTTAAAATGGAGCGTGAAATAAAGAAAAGCCTATACATGACTTCGACTCGGTCTCAGAGGCATCTGACTAAGCCGTTTAGGCGTTACGGACTGGAGAAAAGGCACACAATATTTAACGAGTTAATTGAGGATTGGCATTTTCCTTAATCCTTATTCTTTGTTCACTTTGAAAATTTCGCAAAGTAGCTGATATAGATCGTCTCCACCCTCAACTTTTGAAAACATGCCTCTTTCAGTTTTAAGTATGCGCCCAACAGCGTGGTATGTTTGCCTCCATTCCAGTTCCTTCCACATTATACGGTAATTTTTCAGTTCAATCCACGCTCGGAAGATTAAAACAACGAACATGCCTAGGGTGAGTATGAGGTTCAGTATGTATATCTCAAGTATGTCCATGCTTTTCACCTCCCTTCTTATGACATGACTTGCAATTATGGGCAATAGGCATTTAAATCAAACTTGTGTTAGCATATGTGAGAGGAAAGGCTTAATGAGTGCTGTTTTGCCGTCAGTAGTTTACCAGTTAGGTGTGGGTGGAATAGGCGGCTTCATAGTCGGATATGCGATTAAGAAAATAAGCAAACTCATAATTGTTTTGATGGGCTTGCTCATAATTTTCCTTCTTTACCTAGGCACAAGCGGGATAATAAGCATAAATTATGAAGAGCTTTGGAACGCACTGTCTAGTTTGCTCGGTCGTGTTAGTCAAGCAGCAGGATGGCTTGTCGGCTTAATATCCCTTTTGCCTTTCATGGGAAGTTTCTTGGCTGGCTTCTTGCTTGGCTTCAAACTTGGATAGTGAAATGGTTAAATGTTTGATTCTCAATAATCTTTTGGAAAAGCTGATTTCAGCACGTCAAGGGTCTCAACATTGAAAAAGTTTCCAAAAGAGGAATATAGCATACCGTTCTTTAAAGAAAAAGGTTACGTAAGGAAATTATGTCCCAAATGCAAAGATTATTTTTGGACGCAAAATCCAGACCAAGAAACTTGCGGGGAAGCAACCCCTGAAGGTTGCGCATCCTATACGTTCATAAATAATCCGCCGACAAGGAAAAGTTACAGTTTACGTGAGATGCGTGAGGCTTTTCTATCTTTTTTTGAAAAACATGGACACACCCGTATAAAGCCTTATCCAGTGGTGGCCAGATGGAGAGACGATATTTACCTAACCCACGCAAGCATAATAGACTTTCAGCCATACGTAACCAACGGAATTGCTCCACCACCAGCAAATCCGCTCGTGATTGTTCAACCATGCATCCGCCTAGTGGACATAGCCAACACTGGACCAACTTTCGGCAGACACCTGACAATTTTTGAGATGGGCGGACATCATGCATTTAACTATCCGGACAAGGAGATTTACTGGAAAGACCAGACCGTGAGATATCATCATGAGTTTATCACAAAAAAGTTGGGAGTGAAATCTGAAGAAGTCATCTACAAGGAAGACGTCTGGGTTGGCGGTGGAAACGCTGGTCCAGATGTTGAATCCATTGTCCGAGGTTTAGAAGTTGACACGCTTGTTTTCATGCAATACAAGGTCATCAACAACGAATTTGTTAAGTTGCCCATAAGGACTGTTGACACTGGTTACGGAATAGACCGCTATGCATGGCTTTCTCAAGGTGTGCCGAGTTGTTTTCATGCAGTTTACGGCGGCTTGCTTGACAAAATTTATGAAATGGCTGGGATAGGCAAGATTGACAACGATTTACTAATGAAGGTAGCTGAGGTTTCCGGCTTAGTAAGCTTGGATAAAACAGCGAGTAGACTTAAAGCTAGAAAAAGAATAGCGGAAATTGTCAGAATGAAAGTAAAAGAGTTAGACGAGTTATTGCTTCCCATCGAAAACGCTTTTGCAGTTGCAGACCACACCAAATGCTTAGGCTTCATACTTTCTGAAGGCATTGTTCCATCAAACATTCAAGAAGGATACTTAGCAAGGCTTCTATTCCGTAGAGTTTACAGACTTTTGAAAATGTTGGACATACCCGACAAGCTTTACGATATTATGGACATGCAAATCGACTTCTGGTCCAAGGATTACCCGCACCTTAAGGAAATGCAAAACGAAATAATGGAAGTCCTTTCAGTCGAAGAAGACAAGTTTGAACAAACTATCAAAAGAGGTGGAGGGCTGGTGAAGCGGATCGCAGGAGAGTTAAAGACAAAGGACATTTCAGAAATTCCAGTGGAAACCTTGACTGAACTATATGATTCACATGGGCTTCCACCCGAAATTGTTAAGCAATTCGCCGAAAAAGAAGGATTAAAGGCGGCGATTCCGGAAAACTTCTATGCTTTAATCGCGGAAAGACACATGCAAGCACCCAAAAAAGTGCAAGAGACAAAACCGGAAGAAAACCTGGAAACAGCGGTTTCAAATCTTCCAGAAACAGAGCACTTGTACTATCAAGACCAATACATGAAGGAGTTTGAGGCAAAAGTCGTTAAAGTGATAGACAGCGAATATGTTGTTCTTGACAGAACATGCTTCTATCCAGAAGGTGGAGGGCAACCAGCAGACACTGGCTACCTAGTTTTTGAAGGAAACAAAGTTGAGGTTGTTGATGTTCAAAAAGTCGGCAAGGTAATTGTCCACAAAGTGAAGGGCACAGTTCCAAAAGAGAACAGCATTGTCAGCGGAGTGATTGACTGGGAAAAAAGATACAGTCTCATGAAGAATCACACTGCCACACACATAGTTAACGGTGCTGCGAGACGCGTTTTAGGGCAACATGTTTGGCAGTTTGGAACACAAAAAGGCGTCGACCGCTCTAGACTAGATATTTCACATTATCGTAGGCTGACATTGAAGGAAGTACACAAAATAGAAAAATTGGCAAACCAAACAGTTCTGAGAAATATTTCTGTGGAAACTTCTTGGACGCCTAGAAGCGAAGCGGAAAAACTTTACGGCTTTAGACTTTACCAAGGTGGAGCTGTTCCAGGAAAGGAAATACGTGTTGTAAAGATTGGAGGCTGGGATGTTGAAGCATGTGCCGGGACTCACCTAAAAAACACGGGAGAAATCGGATTCATCAAGATAACTCATTCAGAAAGGGTTCAAGACGGCGTGGAAAGACTTATTTATTCCGTTGGAATCCCAGCCCTTAAGGCAGTGCAAGAAAAAGAGGAAAAACTCTGGAAACTTTCAGAAATTTTGAATGCCCCTCTTGATAAACTGGATAAAACAGCAGAAAAAATAGTCAAAGAATTAAAGGAAGCAAACGCAGAAAAAAGAAGGCTCATCAAGGAAATAGCAGAGCGAGAAAGCACGGTTTTAGGCGGTAGACCCGAAGGCGAAGAAATCAAAGAAATAGAAGGCATTAAAATTGTGATGCGTGACTTTAGGGAAGCAATAGATGTTGACCGCATGGTTCAAACAGCAAACGAAATGATCAAAAGAGACGAAGCAATCGTTACAATATTCTATGGAACGGATGGGAAAAACGCGCGGATAATGGTTATGGCTGGCAAAACCGCCTTGGAAAAGGGCGTAAATGCTGATGAAATAATTAGAGAAGCCTCAGTAATCATAGGTGGCGGAGGCGGTGGAAAACTCAACTTTGCTCAGGGTGGTGGAACAGCCGTTGAAAAGCTGCCGGAAACCGTCAAAAAAGCTGAAGAAGCATTAAGGAAACAGCTAAAAAATTGAGGTAAGAAGATATCTCCCGCAACTTTCCCATTTTTCCTTTTAGACGTATTTGCTGAAAAGTTGCGGGGGTCAGGTTCACATATACGTTTATAATCCACGTTTTTGGGCGAAGGCTATTCATAGTCTACACTATAGAAGCACAAACAAGTTACAAACTGGAATAAAGAATTAAAGCAAGTTCTGCGTAATTTCTTTATGGTGTCAAACTTGAGGGATAGCGTTCTCAACGAGTAAAGGCAAAACATTTAATAGCCCTCAAACAAGTTCAGAACTCTTCATGGAATTTTTAAGAAAAATCGAAGAAAAATGGCAAAAAACATGGGAAAAAGCAAGGATTTTCAAAGCAGACCCAGACCCAAACAAGAAGAAGTTCTTTGTCACTTTTCCATATCCGTACATCAACGGACCACTCCACGTAGGCCACGCCTTCACAGCCTCACGAATAGACGCATACGCACGATTCAAGCGGATGCAAGGCTACAATGTGCTGTTTCCGTGGGCGTGGCACTGGACTGGTCAGCCGTTGTTAGGAGCAAGCCAACGAGTTGCAAAGGGCGACGAGGAATTCATAAGAGTTTTGAGGGAAGTTGACGGCGTTCCAGAAGAGGAACTCAAAAAGTTCGTTGACCCGATTTATATGGCAACATACTACACAAAGGAAAGCAGAATCGCCGCAAAGCGAGCAGGCTTCTCAGTTGACTGGAGAAGAGAATTCAACACCATAATGCCAACCTTCCAGAAATTTATCGAATGGCAATATGAAAGCCTAAGAGCCCAAGGCTACGTTACAAAAGGAACACACCCAGTCATATGGTGTCCAAAATGCAAAAGCCCAACAGGAGACCACGACCGACAAGAAGGCGAAGGTGTTAGACCAGAAGAGTATACGCTCATAAAATTCAAACTGGACAAGGAAACATATCTGCCAGCAGCCACGTTCAGACCGGAAACAATCTACGGAGTAACAAACATCTGGATTCATCCAGACGCAACTTATGTGGAAGCAAGAGTGGACAACGAAAAATGGATAATAAGCGAAAAGGCAGCTGAAAAACTGAAACAACAAGCAAGAACAGTGGAAGTAAAACGGAAACTGAAAGGCAGAGAACTCGTAGGAAAAAACTTTGAAAATCCCATTACTGAAGAAAAATTGCCGATTTTGCCCGGATGGTTCGTTGACCCAGCACAAGCCACAGGCGTAGTTTACAGCGTTCCAGCCCATGCACCTTACGACTGGCTGGCATTAAAAGACTTGCAGGAAAAACCTGAAACCCTACAAGAGTTCGGCATAAACCCAGAAACTGTGAGGAACATAATGCCCATTTCCATGATTGAAGTCGAGGGCTTCGATGAATACCCCGCCATCGAAATCGTTAGACGATTAGGTGTGAAAGATCAACATGACCCAAAGGCTGAAGAAGCAACTCAAATCATTTACAAAAAGGAGTTCCACAGCGGAGTCTTAAAGGAAATCTGCAGGGAATACGCTGGAAAAAAGGTTCGAGAGGTTAAAGAAACTCTGATACAAGATTTTAGGAAACGTGGAATCGCCGACTCCATGTATGACTTAACACAACCAGTTATTTGCCGATGCCTAACACCATGCATAGTTAAGGTTCTGCAAGACCAATGGTTCCTAAAATATTCAGACCCAGAATGGAAGGAAAAAGTGAAAGAAGCACTAAACAAAATGAAAATTTACCCAGAAACAGCAATCCAATGGTTCTTAACGGTGATTGATTGGCTGAAAGAGTGGGCATGTGCAAGGAGAACAGGGCTTGGGACACCCCTGCCATGGGGTCCAGGCTACATAATTGAAACCTTAAGCGACTCGACAATTTACATGGCATTCTACACAATAAACAAACACATAAAACAACATGATATAAAGCCTGAAATGCTAACAAAAGAAGTTTTCAACTACATTTTCCATGGAAAAGGAAACGTAAAAGAAGTAGTTTCACGGTCGGGAATAAGCACTGAAGTACTGGAGGAAATGCGAAAAGAATTCTTATACTGGTATCCAGTTGACCTAAGAGTATCCGCCAAAGAACTTGTTCCAAACCACTTAACATTTTTCATATTCCACCACGTAGCACTTTTTCCACAGAAACACTGGCCAAAAGCAATTGGAGTAAACGGCATGCTGACGATTGAAGGAAAACAAATGCACAAATCAAAGGGAAATTTCGTAACAACGAAAAACTCCATCGAGGAGTATGGTGCAGACGCCACAAGGTGCGCATTAGTATTAAGTGCAGAAGGCATGGACGACCCAGATTGGAGAAGTGAAAACGTCAAAGATATGAGAAACAAACTTGAATCCTTCTACAACTTCGCAAAAAACATAATCAAAAATGCAGAAAGTGGTGAAAATGGACATTTAGAAAAATGGCTGACGAGCACGCTTCAGCATCGCATATCTGCGGTAACAGAAAATCTTGAAGAAATGAAAACAAGAACATCCCTAGAAATAGCCCTGTTTGAAATCTGGAACGACTTTCGCTGGTACATACACAGAAAAGGAGAAGCAAAGACAAGAATCCTGAAAGAAGCATTAAAAACATGGCTAAAGCTACTTGCGCCATTTGCACCACACATATGCGAAGAACTATGGAGCGAAATGAAAGAGGAACACTTCATCTCACTTGCAAAATGGCCGCAAGCAAAAGAAGAACTCATAAATGAGCGAGCAGAAGAAAAGGAAAATCTGATAAACGAAATTATTGAAGACACACTAAACATCCTGAAAGCAACAAGAGTTACCCCACAAAAAATATGCTATTACACGGCTTCCCCATGGAAATGGAGAGTCTACCTGAGAGCATTGGAGAAATCAAAGCACGGAGAAGCAAAACTAAACGAAATTATGAAAGAATTCGCCGCAGAAGATGATTTAAAGGAGAAACTGAAGGAAATTGCAAAATTCGCCACGAAAGCAGTGAAAGAAATGGGCAAGATATCTGAAAAGAGAAGAGCAAATCTATTGAAGATTGGCACATTAAAGGAAAAAAAGGTAATTGAGGAAGCAAAAGACTTCCTGTCGGACAGGTTTAAGGCACACATCATAGTTTATAATGAAGATGAAAAGGAACGCTATGACCCCAAGTTAAGAGCTATGCTGTCTATGCCATGTCGGCCAGCAATTTACATCGAGTAAAACAGAGTCAAATAAAACTATGCATTAAATTTAAGGTATGAGTATTGACCTTGATGTGATAGTTTCTTCGACCACGACTGGTTGTTGTAACGTAAAAATCATCTTCTTCACGAAGTTCACTTCCATAAAAGAGAGCTAGGATCGTACGGCAAATATTGATAGTGGTCAATTTTTCGCTTTCAACTTTCTTTTCCATTTCATCTTGCAAAACTCTGGGATTAATTGTATAGACAGTCTCAGAACCGCGTCCGGTTCTTTCATAATGCATTTCCATGTCTTTCAGGATGTGTTGAACAATGTCATAATAGGGTGTCGCATGATATTTTATAAGATGTATGTAGTTCACCAGAGGGATAGGAATATCACGAATGTGAACTTCAGACATGTGCACCCCTCTCCTTGACTAATTGATAATCAGTTAGCTCCTTAAAAGGTTTAAGGAAGAAAATTCCATAAGAATGTTCAAAGATCCATAACTTGAACATGAATAGATAAAACTATATTCAACAATTATATATGAAAATTCACGGGTCCGTGGCGCAGCTTGGATAGCACCGTCCCAGAAAGCGCGTCGGCCTTCTAAGCCGAAGATCCTGGGTTCAAATCCCAGCGGACCCGCCACTCATGTTCGATTTCCGAACAGAAATTATAAATCAGTAATGCAATAATAAAAGGTAAATACTTCAGTCTTTAACTTATCGATGTATAAGGGGGAGGGTTATGAGCACACATGCAGAAGAACTGAAACTTCGTTTAATGACTATCGAGTTGCTTAGAACTGCAAAATATAAGAGGAATATCACTTATCGTGAGTTGTCGTCTAAGACTGGCTTGCCAGTGACTGTTTTAAGTAGGTACGCCAAAGGGCATGTTTTGCCCAATACTGCGAGGGCGAAGCAACTTTGGAAGGTGTTGACAAAACTTGTTGGTTTGGAGAGGGAGCTTCGAAACAGAATAAAATTTAATGAAGAAGGATACTTTGATAACACTGAGATCATAGGTGACTTTAACATCCTTCAGCAGGCAGCCAACCATGCGCTCGCAAATTTCGCTGGAAAACGTGTCACAAAGGTTTTGACAGCAGCTGTGGATGGAATTCCGTTGGCTAGTATGGTTGCTAGCGCCCTTGGAGTTAATCTAGTAATAGCGAAGAGAAACAAGGAAGTTGGGGTTAAGGCTTTTCTGGAAGAAACTTATGCGCTAAGGGATTCAGGGGTAACCATGACGCTCTATGTTCCGAAGGACGCCGTTAAAAGGAGGGACAGCGTCTTAATCGTGGATGACATGATTAAGACTGGTGAAACTCAAGCCGCGTTAGTCAATCTAGTTCGGAAAGCGAAGGCTGAAATTTCAGGAATTTTCTCCCTCATAGCTGTTGGAGATAAGTGGAATAAGAAGCTGAAACTTCGTGAAGGATGTCCAATAGAAGTCATAACCTATGTTAAGGCACCTTAAGATTTAAGCAATCTCTTTTAACTGGACAAGAAGTGCATTTTCCTTTTCTGCAGAAATCTTTACCCAGTCTAAGCAAGGCTGTTTCAAAGCTAATAAAGGATTCACCCGCAACTTTGTTTTCAGCCCAGAAATCCTCCAGCTGTTTTAGAGCACTTTCAACAGTTTCGTTCTTTACTATCTCAAGGTTTTTGGCAGCGGAAACCACCAGACTCGTTGGATCTGGTTTGGCTTTTTCCCAGACCTCTCGCAACTCTCTTAAGAAAATGCTTACAGTCACGTCGCCTATACCCTTTCCTAAATCCTTCAACCCATTTTCCAAATCTTTTGCATTGGAAGCCTTGTTATGAAGAAGATTGAGGCTTCCCTTGTATTTTTCCGTGAGGTTTTGCATAACTTCCAAAAGTTTGTCTGCAGTTTTGAAATCGTAGCGTGTGTAACTTCCTTCGTCAAGGATTCTAACTAGGCCCTCCCATCCAGTTTCAAGGATTCTTTCAGGCGTTAAAGCTTCATGTTTTTGAAAGCATTTGTAAGTTTTGATGACTGAAGTTTCAGCTATGGGTGCACCAAACAGTATGGAGGCTAAGAACCATTTGAAAATCTCCTCATCCTTTCCACTGTCTAGATTTATACCCAAAACTTCAGAATATCTTTTTCCAAATCTTTCAAGAAGAGCTTCTACAGTTTTCCGTTTCATTGTTTTTTCACTTTCTCACAATTTTTATACTGTTTACGTCATAAAACGGTTTACTGAGGCATTTATATGAGGACGATAGAATGGCATGATGGAACGGTTGTAACGATAGATCAGACGAAACTTCCGCAGGAAACCGTGTTTTTGGAGATGAAAAATGTTACTGAAGTGGCTGAGGCCATAAAAACTATGAAAATAAGGGGTGCACCACTTTTGGGTGCGGCTGCAGCCTTCGCATTGGCTTTGGTGGCTTATCATTCAAAAGCTGAAAAGAAGGCGGAATTAATTAACGAGTTGGATAAAGCGGCAGAGACTTTGAAGAAAACTAGGCCGACGGCTGTTAATCTTTTCTGGGCGATAGATAGGATTCTGACCAAGGCGAGAGGTTTCTCTGAAAACGCCAAAGATTTAGCCGCATTTGTTATTGAAGAGGCGCAGAAAATCGCTGATGAAGATGCCAGAGCAAACCATTTGATTGGTAAGCACGGTGCTGAACTCATTCGTGACGGAGATGTTATCTTAACGCATTGCAACGCTGGTGCTTTAGCAACGGTTGACTATGGCACGGCTCTAGGCGTAATAAGAGCTGCTTGGGAGCAAGGGAAAAAGATTAGGGTTATTGCAACTGAGACAAGACCGAAACTGCAGGGAGCAAGGTTAACGTCTTATGAGCTTAAACGCGATGGTATACCAGTGACGTTGATTACTGATAACATGGTTGGCTATGTCATGTATAAACGGCTGGTCGGCAAAGTCATAGTCGGAGCAGACAGAATAGTTAAAAACGCGGTAATCAACAAGATTGGAACATACACCATAGCTGTTCTAGCCAAAGAACACGCCATTCCATTTTATGTTGCGGCTCCCAAATCTACCTTTGACTTGTCGCACACCTCAGCAAATGTTGTTATTGAGCAAAGACGGTCGGAAGAGGTTACGCAGATAGGTTCGCAGAGGATTGTTCCTGAAGGGGTGAATGTTTTGAATCCAGCCTTTGACATAACTCCGTTGGAATATGTGACTGCTGTTATTTGTGAGGATGGCGTCTTACATAAGGAAGATCTCGTTAAGTTTGAATCCAATTTATAAGTGAAAAGATGGTTTTATGCTGGTTGAGGGTATGCATGAACGAGAGTAAGGAAAAGACTGCTGTCCGCTCAGAACTTAAGGTTAGGGGTTTGCTTGTTGAAAACGGTGTCAAAGTCTCTGAAAAAGAGAGTGTGGATGAACTTTCTTCAAGAGGTTACGGTGTAGCTGAGAACGATGAGTTTTTGCTTGCATTTTATGAGGCTCTATATCTTTTGGATAAGGAAAACTTGGACATCGAGAACGGAAAAGGTGAAACGGTTGATTTTCAAAGGGTTCTGCAACACTATGAGGATGCTGATGAAAATGCTTGGGCCAAATATTTAGCATATCGTGATTTGAGAAGTCGCGGATACATTGTTCGCGAAGGTTTCGGCTTAGGCGTTGACTTCCGAGTTTACGAACGAGGGGGATACGGTGAAAAAACGGCTAAATACTTAATTTTGAGCATGCAAGAGGGCAATCCAATATCACTCGGGAATCTAACCCGTATTCTGAGACAATGTCAAAGTCTCAAGAAGGAACTGGTTTTGGCTGTTATGAACCGTAGAGGGGAAATAGTTTACTACTCGGTTTCACAGTTAACCCTAAAATAATGGAGTGTTCGAATTGCCAGCTTTCAGAAGAGTTCGTGGAATGAGAGATTTTCTGCCAAAAGAAGCCAAAATGATGAAGTACATTGAAGGAAAGGCTAGAAAAATAGCTCGGCTTTATGGATATGGGGAGATAATAACGCCTGTTTTGGAATCTTACGAGCTTTTAGCTGCAAAAGCTGGTGAAGAGATTCGCTCTAGAATGTACGCTTTTGAGGATTTGGGTGGACGCAAGGTTGCCTTAAGACCGGAGTTCACAGCTTCTGTGGCGAGACTGGTTGCAACCACTTTAAGAAATGAGCGTAAGCCTTTACGAATGTTTTCTGTAGGAAGCCTATATCGATACGATGAGCCGCAACAAGGTCGTTTCAGAGAGTTTTGGCAGTCAAATTACGAATTGATGGGTTCAAGCAAGCCTGAAGCGGACGCGGAAATAATGATGTTAACGAACAGTTTGATGAAGGCTGTTGGATTAAAGAATTTCGTTTTCAGAGTTGGGCACGTTGGAGTTTTGAGGGGGATTTTAAGCCAAGAAAAAGTTGAAGATAAAGTTCAAAACAGAATTATGCAGTTAATGGATAAAAAAGAGTATGATCAGGCTATTGATCTGGTTAAAGAGACTGAACGCGCGTCTAGTAGATGCTCACAGTCTCTTCGAGAACTGGTGAAAGTGGGGGGCAGCAAGTTCTCTGACGTTCTAGGTGAGATGGAAAGACTTGCTGAAGGCTATGAAAGTGCTGTTGATGCTGTGAGAAATCTTGAGGAGATTCTTCAGTTTGTTTCGGAAAGCGGAGAGAAAATCAACATGGTTGTTGAGGCTGGTTTTGCTAGGGGCCTTGAGTATTACACTGGTATGGTTTTTGAGGTTTACGTTCCAGAGTTTAATATAGCGTTGGGTGGCGGTGGAAGATATGACAAGCTTATTGAAATGTTCGGAGGTGAACCCACACCGGCAGTCGGTGTTGCCCATGGAATAGATAGGATAATGATGGCAATGCAGAAACAGAAGACTAGATTGAAAACGGAGAAAGAAAAAACCGTTGTGGTGATTCCCGTTAATGAAGGGTTGAAGGGGGAAGCATTTAATATTACGCGGATGCTGAGGGATGCGGATATACCAGTTGAGGTTGAGGTTATGGGACGAAAAGTGGCAAAAGCTTTGGAAGATGCAGACAGAAGAAAAATGGACTATGCAGTGATTGTAGGAGAGAGAGAACTGAAAGAAGGAGCCGTTGTGATTCGAAACTTAAAGAGAAGAGAGCAGAAAACCGTGAAAATTGAAAGCCTAATAGAAGCAATAAAAGGTCAAGCTTTAATCTAAACTGCTATTTCTCCCTTCTCAAGAAGTCTCCTATGTCTGAAATATTTTCTATGACAACTCCATCCTTTGCTTTGTCCGGATTGCACAATATTCTACCGAAGCCTAGGCATTCGCCATGCTGGTTCAGGATTAATGTGTAATCGCCTTTCCTTTTTGAACCCATCACTTCAGTTATTCCTTGTTTGAATATGTCCCTGCCGCAGATGAAAAGCCATTCCGTCTTCTTGTCAACAATCACCTTGTTTGCCTTCTCCTCTGCGATCATTCTCAAGAGGTTGAAGCTTGGAAAGAATTTCCCCCTTTTAGTTTTCCCAAGATACGTTCCTGCATAAAAGAAGTCTTTTGAGATTAACCTCTTCAAACTATCGTCCAAAAGAAAGTATCTGTCTCGCCTTTTTACTAGCAGATTCTTGTCTAAACTAATCCTTGTCTGAAATCGACTTACGAAGTCTTTTATCTGCTTCATTGTGCACACCCACGTTTTTTGAGTTTACAGACAAAGAATCCTTGGGTTTGTCCAGGCCAAATTCTCCCGCAGTGCTCTACTGAACTGTCCAGTTTTTTGCCGAAAACGCTTGTTAACGCTTTTTCTCCGTAACAGTTGATTTTTTCAACTTTGAGCTTTAGACTTTTTATTGCCCAGTCAATGTTCAGTTCGTTCTCTTCAGGCTCCAGCGAACATGTTGCGTAAACGATTTCACCGTCATCCTTTAGGACTTTGGCTGCTTCGGTCAATATTTCCCTTTGGAGTCGCGCATTTCTCTCCACGTCTTTATTTGTTCTTTTTTTGAACCAGTCTTTATCTGTTACGAAATTGCCTGAGCATGAAACGTCTAAGAGTATTCTGTCAAACTTCACTTTTACCCTTGAAGCTTGTCTTGCATCCATATGATAGACTATTGCATTTCTTACACGACAACGTTCCAAATGGTTAGACAACGCAGTCAACCTTCGCTTTTTAATGTCTAAAGCGATTATCACGCCTGTGTTCCGCATTAGATCGGCTAGTTGAACGGTTTTTCCTCCGGGAGCCGCACAAGCATCCAGCACTACTTTGTCTTCTAATTCTGTGAATAATGTTGCAGGTATTTGAGCAGCCGCCTCTTGAATTGAGTACAGCCCCAAAAGGTATTCTGATGTTGCTCCGACGGAAAATTCTGATTTACGAATCCAATAGCCGTTTTTTAGGAAGGGAATCTTTTGAAGTTCTATTCCTAGCGACTGCAGTCTTTTTACAACATTTGCTTTTTTTGCGTTTATGAAGTTTATTCTAATGGCTTGTCTTGGCTTAACATCCTCATATTCCCAACCCAGTTTCTCATAACGAGTCTCAAAAAATTTTTTGGCAGACATTAATGGTATGTAAGATAGTTGTTCATAAAAACTTGGTGTTTCTTACATACTATAATGTATTGGCTTCGAATACATTTCCATGCAGAAAATTATAGAGACTATTTTCTTACCTTGTATGAAACATCTGCAGTTGCTCAAAATGGTGCGGCCGCCGAGATTTGAACCCGGGTCGTCAGCGTGGCAGGCTGATGTCCTAAACCAAACTAGACTACGGCCGCTCCTACCTTCAGTAGAGCTTACGTTTTTTAAAAGATTTTGGTCATGTTTGCTTAGGTTATCGTTAACAGTTGCTATTAACAAATCCTAAACTTTGTCTATAGTGTATGATTCAGATTTCTTTCCCTTGTTCATTCTTCTCCAGTTTACGTATGATTTCTAGCGCTTCGTCTATCACCCTTATTTTGTTTGAGATTTTTCCAAAGTATTTTTGAAAGCTTAAGGTTCTCAGCACCGCTATGCCTTTTTCTGTGATAGCATATGGCGTTCTCTTTTCTGATTTCCTTTCTTCCACGAGTCTGTTTTTTATCAGAAAGTCTAGATGTTGCCTAAGAATCGTGCAGTCCCTATTGATTTCATATGCTATGTGATCAAGGATTAACGGCTTATTCGCAAGAGCTTCCAGAATATCGATGTACGACTCTAGCTTTGACTTTCGCATTTGTATGCACCTTCTTTAAGATTTTGTTTGAAGTGGATAAATCGCTTGTGAATTCTGAATCTTTAGCAGTCGAATTCATGAGAACCACGAGTAAAAGCACTTGCATGAAGTGTATAGAATGTTTGTGAAGTGGAATCAAAAAAGGGCTGAAGTTTGTTATAGTCACATTATAAGATTGTGATCTCACGGACTGAACTTTTGCTTTTGGATTCTTATTTTCGTTTCTGAAGACTCTGCTTTATCAGCGGTGAAGTTTTTGATTCTCTCTGAGAGTTCTTCAATGTCGTAATCAGCTTTCATGTCCTCTCTCCAGTCCTTCGGAAGCTTCTGCTTAAACCTTCCAGTAGCACGTCCATCCATCATCACTATTACCCCTTTATCCTCAGGACTACGTAGCAGCCTTCCAGCAGACTGGGCTAAAGCATTCAAACAGGGAATGCCGTTCGCATATTCCATGGCTTTGTTCCCAAATTTCTCTCTAAAATACTTAACTAGAACTGTTTGCAGTTCAGTTCGCTTGGGATAAGGCAAACCAACTGCTATTACAGCCGAGAGCAACGATCTACCATCCATAGACATGTCAACACCCTCGCTTATCTTGCCCCTAGCAACTCCAAAAACAACACATTGGTCATTAGACTTCAAAAACTGCAGCAAATCAACAATCTTAGTATGTCTCTCCTCAAGAATGAAAGGCAAATCAAAATTTGCGGCATTAACAACTTCGTGCATTATGGCATAAGATGGAAAATAAACAGCCACTCTGCCATTAATCTGTCTGATAATCCTTTCTAGATGATCAGCAATTCTCTTCCACTGGGCTTCACCCCGCCTCTCAAACTTTGTTGTAACAGACAAATCAACAACAATAAGCCTGTTCTCACGCGGAAAAGGACTTGGAATCTCAACGCTTTCACAACGACTTCTCTCAATACCCAAAACATCAACGTAATAATCAGTGTGCCAAAGGGTTCCAGACATAAGTACTGCAGAACGAAGCTCGTTAATGACGCTTGCAGCCAAAGCAGGGTCAAGACATCTAATCCCAAGCCTTACACGGCGTCTTTTATCCCTATCAACCTCAACCTTCATGTACCGAGCGTAACTCGAGCCTACTGTACTGACCCAGTGTGAAAGGAAATCGGCGCATCTGGACAGATAGGAGATTGGGTTTCTACCCACTTGAGCCCTTTTGTAACGAATAGTCTCTCCCAGTTCCGAGAGTTCAGAAATGATTTCAAGCAGCTTATCAGCGTTGACGCTTAACGTTTTCAACAATGGCTTGACTATTTCACGGGTTCCTATAACGTGTTCAACACCAAACCCGAATTCCACATGCATTTTTTTTCCAAGCTTGACTAACACATCATGCAAAGCCTCTAAAAAACCAAAATCGTCAACACCAAAAATTTCGATTTCTCTCTGGGCTCGCTCAACAGATGTTGACGAAAGCTCGTCTGAAAGGATACCGGCAGCATAATAGGGCAAACTGTGAGCTTCGTCAAAAATGCAGTTTACATCCTCCACTTTTATTCCTGCTCTTCCAAAAACTGAATTCCTAACAGAGTCAACCAAAATGTAATTGTAGTTGCCAACGATGATGTCAGCATACTTTGCGAGAACCTTAGTAACCTCGTAAGGACAAAGACGTTCATCCACGCTTATCTTATACACTTCATCTGGAAGCAAAGGACCCATCTTCTTAATCTTGTCAATAACATTGTAAGCACGCCAGCTCAGCATCCTTCCTTTGTAAGTTCTCTCATAATACTCGCAAGTATTCCCAAACGTGCCGTCCTTCAGGTTTCTGCAGTATTGAAGAAAGCCGCGATAGCTTATGTTCCTAAACCTTGCATTCTCTTGCACATAGGGGCACATCTCCATCTTGCTCTTGAAAATAGACGCAACAAAGTTAATGCCTGAATACTCTTTGATTCTCTTAAGCTCCCTACAATAGATTTCAAGCTGATTCCGCGTTCTAGTCAGCGCAAAAAGCCGCCCAACAGAGTCATCCAACTCTTTAGCCATGAAAAACGCTGTCAAAACAGAAATGGATTTGCCGGTGCCACATGGAGAGGAAAGCAAGCCAATCTTCTTATTCTTAATGACGTTAAAAGCAAAGTCTATCGCATCACGTTGGAAAGGACGAAAATCACTGTAAGGAAAGAATCTTTCAATGCCATATTTGCCTTTTTTCTGAACTTGCCTCAAAGACTGTTCAACTGAAACATGTTTTTTTCTTAAAAAACTCCCACATTCTCTGCAAAAGAGACTGTTCTGGTGTTCTTCAATAGAATGGACCGCGCCGCATCGGGGGCAAACATACCTTATTGTTCGAGGCAACTATTGCAAACCCAGTTAGCAGATAGAAAGGGGTAATCATAACCTTTTCTAAGCTTTAGCACAAAACTCATTTGGCATCACGTTTAAGCGCAGCTTCAAGCTCGTCAATATCTTTTAAGATGGTGTCTGAGTGAATAATTATCCATGGGCTTGGATTCTCAAGCGGGCATATGCAGATGGTTTTCTTTCCTTTGAGTTTAACATAGAAAAGCTCCGTGCAAGTTTCAGCTGAAAGCCTCGGCAAATAAGCAATTAGAACATCACATTTTTCTATGTCTTCCAAGTCCCTTCTTATGAACCCAGCCGCTGGAACCTTCCTCCACCAGCCTAGTTCTGTTCCCTTGTATATGATTTTCTCCCGTTGCCAAGGGTCAACAGGCTCATAACCGCAACGCACACAGATTTCGCGAATAACCTCCCGGTAAGACTGCTTTGTCTCCATGCCTTGAATTGGACCTGAGATGAAAACCTTCCTTTTCAAACCAAACTCACGCTCAAATTCTTTTCTGTTGAAAGGAAAGAATTAAGAGTTCGGCTTTATATTCTGATTTCTCTAAAATAAATGATTACGAGGAAGCTTAACATTTGGGATTCGTTGATCCTTTAACTGCAATTATCGTTTCGTTCTGTTTTCTCGGATTGATGCTATACAAGCGTGTGAATCTTGGAATCACCTTGAACTCGACAGCCCTGCTTCTAGCTTTACTCTCAATTAACTGGCAAACCATTCCAACAATAATATATGAAACATCCGTTGATTTGCGCACCATTTCAGTTGTGCTTGCAACTTTCGGAGTAATGCTGATGAGCCAACTCTACAAAGAAACAAGAGTTATTAACGATTTAAGTGAGAGCCTAAGCAGAATAATCAAAAGTTCGAAAATTGTATCAAGCGTTCTTCCAGCGGTAATAGGATTTCTCCCAGTCGCCGGTGGAGCATTGATGTCAGCGCCACTCGTAGATACCGAAGCTGAAAGACTTGGATTAAAACCTGAAAAGAAAGCTTACGTAAACTTGTGGTTTAGACACACCATTTTTCCAGTTTATCCAATAAGCCAAGTTCTAATAGTCACCGCAGCACTCACGGGAATAGCCATACCCTTGATAATTATGCGTCAGATTCCAGTGGTTATCGTTATGATAATTGTTGGATATTTTATTGGTTTTTGGAAAGTTTCTAATCCAAAGAACAAAGAAAACTCAGACCCAAAGAGTTTAAACTCACAAATGAAACGTTTTCTCATTGCTTTCTCTCCGATTCTAACAACAATAGTTGTGGTTGTCTGTTTAGATTTCTCCGGTTTCAACTTATTCAAACAGGGCTTCGACGTTCTGACGGCAACCTTCATAGGCTTAGTGGTTTTGATTGTTATTTCTAAACCAAGCCTACAAGTTTTCGAAAAGCCTTTCAAAAACTGGGGAATTTATGGAATAACATCTGCTGCCTACGGCGCATTACTGCTGTACAACATAACAAAAGCAGCGGGAATATCTGGAATCTTTGAAAATCTTGTAACAAGTGGAACCATCGACACCATTTTACTATTAACCATTGTCCCAGCTATCCTAGGATTTCTCACAGGCTCACCCTTGGGAGGAATTTCCATAGGCGTCTCCATTTTAGATGGAATACTAACATCATTTTCGCCCAAAACGGTGGCGCTGCTCTACATGAGCACTTATCTCGGTTATCTGATTGCGCCAACACATTTATGTTTCGTATTTACAGCGGACTACTTCAAATGCTCACTGGGCAAAGTCTACAAGTACCTGATTCCTTCATTTCTAATATCATTCACAACCACACTGCTGATTTATTTTCTCGGTTAGACTTTGGCTAATAAATGGTGCCGAGGGCCGGGTTTGAACCGGCGACAACCCGGTCTTCAGCCGGGCGCTCTCCCAGGCTGAGCTACCTCGGCTAAACTGAAAGTATGGTGAGAGTGTTTTTAAGTTTTCTGAATTTCTATTGAAAAGCCAGAATAGGGTGCAGGTTCCCTCTACGCGAGGGGAGAAGGGAGAAAGGGAAAATGAATAGTTGCCTTGCACCCTGTGAGTTTAATTAGTGAAATCTTATAGAAAAACCTTATGGAACATTGTTTCAAAAAATCAGATTCAGAATCTTAACTTAAGATACATCAGAAGGGGAAACATCCCTTAAAAACCACAGAAAGATAAGCATAAACACATGTGGGGATGTAAATGAAAAAGAAAATGGCAATAATAATGTTCGAGTTGGTTGACGAAAGCATGGAAGAACGAAACGAAAAAATAGTGCAGGAACTGCAAAACTGGTTCCGTGAAGATGCAGTTTCCATTCCATGGACCAAAGAAATAAGAGGCATTACTGTAAAAGAAGAATAGCTCGCTTGAAGAGTCATAAAAAACCGTTTCACGTTCTTGATTTTTGCTTTCCTTTTCAATGATTCTTATCAGCAAAGATAAGTTATTTACTTTCGCATTTCTAAAAGACAGCAAAGATTATGAAGGTTAACAACAAAATTAAAGGTGAAACGAAGGTGGAGGGCCCGTAGTCTAGTTGGTTAGGACGTCGCCCTCACGCGGCGAAGATCGCTGGTTCAAGTCCGGCCGGGCCCACCACAAATCTGTGATGTATCTGCGGAAATTTTGAGAATAAACAATAGCTTTAATTATGGAATTTGCTGTAAAAGCTTCTGGTGTTTTAGAATTGAGTTTACCCATCGAAGCAACCGACGTAGTTAAGGTCTTCGGCAGTATTCACGCTTTAGATGGCTTAGGCTTCACTGTCAAACATGGAGAAATCTTCGGGCTTATTGGTCCGAATGGAGCTGGAAAAACAACCGCCTTACGTATTGTCTCAACGTTGCTAAAGCCTACTTCTGGTTCTGTAAAGGTTCTTGGTCGTGATGTTGTGGATGAGGCTTCTGAGATCCGTGGGCTTATAAGTTATCTTCCTGAAGAAGCAGGGGCTTACAAAAATCTGTCAGGGTATGAGTATTTGGAGTTTATGGCTAAGTTTACCATTGAAGACAAAGGGATGATTAAAGAAACTGTTGAGGTTGCGGCAAAGATTTCTGGATTAGAAGACCGACTTAAGGATAAGGTGAAGACGTACAGCAAGGGTATGAAAAGGCGTCTTCTCGTTGCAAGAGCTCTTATGACAAAGCCTAAGCTTGCATTGTTGGATGAACCAACCAGCGGATTAGATGTTCTCCATTCCGTTCACGTTAGAGGAATTATAAAGCAGTATGTGGAAAAAGAGGGAGTTACCGTGCTTCTTTCAAGCCATAACA
>Ga0210049_1000966_pt1 | contig 26052 bp, 29 predicted proteins | sample CryGeyCG2014_300_2_FD_183964 | JGI IMG/M metagenome (GOLD analysis project Ga0210049, IMG submission 183964) | Groundwater microbial communities from aquifer - Crystal Geyser CG06_land_8/20/14_3.00 (SPAdes) (version 2) | ecosystem: Environmental > Aquatic > Deep subsurface > Groundwater | place... | reverse complement strand
AATGCCTGAAATGTCAAGTAAAATCTTTATAAGGATGCAAATTTTTTTCACAAAAAACCAAACGAATACTTTGAACCAAAATTTAACCGTTTATGCGTTTATGCAAAATCCTAACCGGACATTGCTGATTCTCAATGCCTTTTTTGACCGAAATTTCAAGGGGGTGATCTAAAATGAGGTTAAGTTATCATGCTGACACCAATTCGCTTTACATTCATCTTGTCGAGCGTCCTGGAACAAAGGCACAGGAAATTGCTCCAGGGATTGTGGTCGATTTTGATGATAGCGGGAAACCAGAAGGAATAGATATTGACCATGTTCAAAGTGTTTTGGACCTTACTACTCTCGAAGCTGAATCTCTGCCTCTTAAAGTTTCAACTGCATGATTGAACAATATTTCTGGTAATTATTGATATTCATCTACACCTAACGAATAAAGAATTCGTGTGGCGCGCCAGGGAGGATGAATTTGCAAGCTGCGGTTTCGCTTTGCCGCCACACAATTCTGGGTTGAACTAAGCCGTGCTATATATGGAGATTGAATGCTGGTCGGTTCAGCAGAACACTCGCATTTTCATCCGGGTTTTTCGGAAATTGGAAGGTCTTTGACGTAGATTTTGATAGACTTCGCAATAACGGGGACGGTTCTCTTTATTTTCCCTTCATCCTCGTTGTTGCCCTATCCATCTTATTTTATCAAAAATATTACAGATCGTCTCCATGTCTTTCACAAAATCATCCCGCCCCAACTAAAGAGAACCGTCCCCGTTATTCCCTGATTAGTCAAGCCAAAGTCAATCGGCAGCAATTTGACCTTGACAAATAACTCTGATTATGGTCTTTAGAATAATTTCTCTATGGGGGGGTTCATCCTTATGAAAAAGAATTTAACAAATAAAAGCAATAGAAAGAGGAAAAGAACACACGGTTTTCTGGTCAGGATGTCTACCAAGGGAGGCAGGTTGGTCTTGAACAGAAGACGGGCAAAAGGAAGAAAGAGACTGACTGTCTAATTATTATGAAAAAACGAACCGGAACTAGCTGAAAATGTTGAAAAAGGACCTCTCAACGGACTATCGCCATGTGCAATATGGAAAAACAAACCCTTGGCAAACATGAGAGGATCCGAAAAAGAAAACAATATGTGATCATATATCAAAAGGGAAAAAGGAGTTATTCGGAAAATTTCACGGCAGTTGTATGCCGGAATCAATTAGGAACTAAAAGATTGGGAATAGCTGTCCCTAAAAAGGTTGGATGTGCTGTAAAAAGAAACAGGGCTAAACGTCTCATCAGGGAGTTTTTTAGATTAAATAAATTAAAATTTTCAGCTTCTTATGACTTTGTAATCGTTGTAAAAAAAGATATCTCGTCGCTAACCTATCAGGATGTGTGCCGGGAGTTGGAAAACCTTTTATTTAAGAGCGCAGATGCAAGATAGCATATTCATAAGAATCCTGGGGGAAATACTCGTCATCCTTGTCCGATTTTACCGGATATGTATTTCTCCCTTCTTTAGCCCCTGTTGTCGTTTCTACCCTTCCTGTTCCGAGTATGCGATGGAAGCTATTAAACGACATGGCCCATTTAAGGGGTTGTTGCTCAGTCTGGGGCGTCTGCTCCGCTGTCATCCTCTGCATCCTGGTGGTTACGATCCGGTCTAAAAACATGGAGGTATTTAATGGACAAGAGAGGTATTCTTGCCGTCATTCTCTCGTTGGTGGTGCTTTTTATTTACCAGACATTTTTTGTTAAAAACCCCCCTGTTCCAAAACGATCGGAAGATGTTCAAGAAGAAAAGGCGGTTGAGAATTTAAAAAGCAACAAGGTCGCCCTTGAGCAGGAAAGGAAGGTTCAGCAGACTAAAACCCTTTCTTCCCTTGCGGGTACTTTGAAGGGAAAAGATATCCCTGTGGACACACCTCTATATACGGCTACTTTTACCACCAGCGGAGGAGCCCTTAAGTCTTTTAAATTGAAAGGCTATCGTAAGACCATCGACAAGAATTCTGAGTTCATTGAACTGGTAGAGGTAATGGATGGCATGCCCCACCCCCTGACCATCTCCTCCCCGGATTCAAGCATTGACATACCTGCCGATACAATATATGAGGCAAATTTAGATTCAATAAAGATGACAAAAGCAATGGATTCCCATTCCCTGATTTTTTCCCGGTCATACCCCAACGAGATAAAGGTGGAAAAGATATTTACCTTTTATCCGGCCAGGTACACCGTTGATCTTGAGGCAAGAGTTTACAACCTATCAATAGATCCTTTAGACCAGAACGCCTACCTGAGCTGGCATCAATTTGTCGATCCGCAAATAAAGACAGACCGTGACAGCCACAATGGCCCTATCTCTTTTGTGGTAAAAAGTATTGAACGCCAGAATGTTGAGAAACTTGATACGGCTAAACTACTTGGCCCCGGTGTATCCTGGAGCGGGTTTGAAAGCAAGTACTTCCTCGCGGCCATGATTTCCCAGAACCCCTCCACCACCAGTCTTTCCCTGTCCAGGGATGCCCGGAATATGGTTTCCGTAAGTCTGAAAGGCCCTAAAAATCTCATCCCTCCCGGCCAGTTTGGTTCATTCCGCTACTCGTTATACATGGGGCCCAAGGACTATAGTATTCTCAAGGCAGAGGGGGCAGACCTTGAAAACGCCATTGATTTCGGTTCCTGGTTAAAGTGGCTGGCCATGCCCCTGCTTGTTACCCTCAAATTTTTATATCGGTATGTTCACAATTACGGTATTGCCATTATCATCCTGACCATCCTGATCAAGATCCTCTTCTGGCCCCTGGGAAATAAAAGTTACAAGTCCATGAAGGAAATGCAGAAACTCCAGCCGAAGATTAACGAGCTACGGGAAAAATACAAGAACGATAAGACAAAGCTCAGCCAGGAAACAATGGCAATGTACAAGACCCACAAGGTAAATCCCCTGGGTGGTTGTCTTCCCATGATAATTCAAATTCCTGTTTTTTTTGGTCTCTACAAAGCCCTCCTCTATGCGATTGAACTTCGCCATTCCCCGCTCGCCTGGTGGATAAAGGATATGTCGGCGAAGGACCCTTACTACATTACACCTATTATTATGGGGGCAACAATGTTCCTTCAGCAAAAAATGACCCCCCAGATGGGTGACCCGATGCAGGCAAAAATCATGTTATGGATGCCCGTAATTTTCACCTTTCTCTTTTTAAACTTCCCCTCAGGGCTGGTTATCTACTGGTTGTTTAACAATATCATCAGCATTGGTCAGCAGCATTATATCAATAAGCGGTTATAGTGAGACGAGGTTAAAAAAACTATGGAAACTTTAGAAATCGAAGGAAAAACCATTGATGAAGCCATTGAAAAAGCATGTGATGAATTTAACGTGTCAAGGGAAAAACTCAACATCGAGATTATTTCCGAAGGCGCCTCCGGTTTTCTTGGCTTAGGCGGGAAGAAAGCAAAGATCAGGGCAAGTATAATGTCCCTTGATGTAACACTTAATGCACCCCTCGAACAACGACAGAAAATGATTCAGGAAGAGACCCCTGATGATTCAGGTTCCGGAAAATTTATGGAAACTGAGGACTCAGGCGAATCAGTCGGCATGAAAGCCAAAATATTCTTAGAGGGCATCCTTTCAAGGATGAACCTTTCCTGTTCCGTAACCTTTGAAGAGACTCCAGAGGTGATTGTCCTCAACATTAAAGGTGACGGAAGCGGGCTGATCATTGGAAAAAGGGGACAAAATCTGGATGCCATCCAGTATATCGTGAACAGGACGGTAAGAAAGTCCGCAAATGTCCCCAAAATGATCGTTGTTGATACAGAAGAGTACCGAAAGAGGAGGGAAGATTCTCTCGTTGCCCTGGCTGAAAAAATCGGCGATAAAGTTAAAAAAACAAAAAAAGCGGCGGCGTTAAGTTACCTGAACGCCCATGACCGCCGTATCATTCATCTGGCCCTGCAAAACGAGAAGTTACTGACAACCAAAAGCCAGGGCGAAGGTGAGTACAGAAAAATAATTATCATGCCGGCCAAAAAGGATTAGGGTGATACTCAAAGACACTATGGTGGCCATTGCCACCCCTATGGGGGTCGGAGGGATCGGCATCATACGGGTCAGCGGTCCGCTCTCAGAAGAGATTGCCCGTCTGCTTTTTAAATCACGGAAGCAGGTGGACAACTTGATGACACACCACCTGTATCACGGAGATATTATCTCGCCTGAAACGGGCGCTATCCTTGATGAGGTTATGATCACCCTCATGAGGAAACCACATTCCTATACCGGAGAGGATACCCTGGAGATAAGCTGCCACGGCGGACCTTTAATCTTACAGGCCGTACTGAGTGAAGTCATCAAAGCAGGGGCCCGCCCGGCAGAACCAGGAGAATTTACCCGACGGGCCTTTTTAAACAACCGTTTAGATCTTTCACAGGCGGAAGCGGTTGCTGACCTGATCATGGCCAAAACGGAGAGGGGTCTCGAAGCAGCCGTATCACATCTTAAGGGGGAGTTAGCAAAAAAAATCGAGTTCTTACGGACATCAATCATTGATGTCCTTGCCATTCTTGAGACCTCCATTGATTTTTCCGAAGAAGATGCGGATATTGAGCGAAACTCTGAAATTGCCGGGACGATTCAAGCTGTGGTAGATGAACTGCACGCAATTCTGATGACGTATGAGCGGGGGAAGATCTACAGGCACGGGCTTGGCGCTGTGATCACGGGAAAACCAAATGTAGGAAAATCAAGTCTTTTCAATAGGCTTCTCGGAGAGAAACGAGCCATCGTAACCCCCATCCCGGGAACAACGAGGGATTTTATCGAGGAATTCATCGTCATCAGAGGGATACCGGTAAGACTTGCCGATACGGCGGGGATCAGATATCCAGAGAATATCATTGAACAGGAGGGGATCGCCCTGGTCCGGGAAAAGCTCTCCCTGGCGGATGTGGTAATCATCGTCCTTGACGGCTCTGACACCTTGACAGAAGAAGATATAGAGATTATTGAAAAAAACAGAACGAGGAAAACGGCGCTGGTCATCAACAAGATGGATCTTCCCCGGGTAATTAACATCGAGAAGGTTCGCCAACTCGCCCCTGATCTGCACCCTTTATGGATCTCGGCAAAATGTGGCGATGGCATTCCTGCCCTGAAAGAGGTCATTTACACCCTCGCTATGAAACAGGAGGATAACCGTCAGGCAACGGTAATGATTACCAATATCCGTCATAAGACGGCTATCGAAAAAGCAGTCGTTCTGTTGTCACAGGCCAGGAATAGCATTACAGGCGGTCTCTCGCCGGAACTTCCCGCCTTAGACGTCCGGGAAGCGCTCGATAGTCTGGGCGAAATTGTCGGGAAAACGGTTAATGAGGACATCCTGGACAGGATCTTTTCTACCTTCTGTATCGGTAAATAACACCCGGCTAAGATAGAACGGAGGATGGAAAGATGACTCAATACGTCCATCAAAAACTGGGAACAGAAGTTCACTTCATCGCGGGGTATTATACTATTTCGGAGGAGGAACGGAGGAGTTACGGAGGAAAAGAATTCCTCTACGTGGTGGGTATGGCGATTGTGGACAATGCCTGCTGTGGAAGAGGCGGATGCCGGTTCATCCATGTTCCGGGTTACATTCTTTCCTGGAAAGGGGATAAAAGTCCAGATGGTCTTCCTGTCAGTGAAGTCGATCCCATTTGCAACGAAAATGACCAGAAAGAAATCAGGAACCTTTTAGAGGAAGACTTTCCCCACGCACAGGTCATTTTTCTATAACCTTTTAGATGATGGCTTTCATCCTTATATGGCGGGTAAGGTCGGGAAGTTTTTTTCTAATACCGGCCATCATCTTGCGCATCAGCATTGGATTTGGGGTGTTGTTTATCCGGAGCAAGTTTGCGCAGGGGTCTCCGCATCACGGTTTTAACCCATTTCGCTACTTTGTCAGGAGAGCTTCACACCCCATCATCAGCGCAATGGCGGCATGTCTCCTTAGGGAACTGACAGGAATATGTCAGGTACTATCCAGGGAAAACCCTTGTAGTACAATCACTTATGCGACATCGGGTCGCAACCAACGAACAACTCAGCGGCGGGCCAACAACTTTGAGCTAAGGCCGCCACGTTTCTTCCCGTCCGCTGAAGTGACAGGTTCTGCCACGTCTATTAGAGTTTACCAAAGACTTTCAACATGCTGATAGTTTAAGATTCTTTTATCTTTTGTAAGAATCGTGGCATTCTCTTCTCGCGCCGTTGCCACAATTATCTGATCTGCCGGATCATCATGGAAAGGCTTAGGAAGTACTGTTGAGCGGTAGGCTATCATGGGTGTAAGATGGACAAATTTGAGTTTGGGCATTTCCAAGGCGGTATTGATCCACTCCTCTGGGTTGCAGGAAATACCAATCTTCCCTTTTTCCAAAAGCTTGCTGAATTCCCAAGGTGAAATTGCAGATAAGAGAAGCTCATTATATCCGTTTGTATTTTCAATCAGTTTTGTGACTTTCCGCGACAAATTTTGAGGGCGCATATTCCACCAAACCCAGGTATGTGTATCGAGCAGGTATTTCATTGACATGCTTCCCACAATCCTTCACCAAGCGGAGTGATTATATCCTTTTCGAAAACAAAAGCATCCGCAAGTTTGCCTGGTGTTGGCTTCATTACAGATTTGCGATAGGGAACCACTTGAGCAAGAGGCTTGCCTCTTTTCGTTATGACGACGGTTTCTTGGGATTTGGCGACATCGTTTAGTACCTTCAACGCATATGCCTTAAATTCACTTATGGCCATTGTCTTCATGTGACCACCCCCCCTTTAAGAATAAAATAGTCAATTAAAATAGTCATGTCAAGAAAAAATGTCAGAAATTATACGGAGCAGAACGTAAAGATAACCCGCCGGGGCCTGAACCCTGGCGGAAAAACCACAGACCGGAATTCCCCGGTCGGGTTGATTGAATGGTTAGGTGAACTTGCTAATATTATTGCACTTACAAATATGAGACCACAAACTCTTTTGAAGAATTAAATATTGTGTCCCCCGAATTTGAATTTGTTATCTATTGTTGTTGGCAGTTTGTGTAATGGCCATTGCTCCAGCAATTCATAGAAAAAGGTTTATTTAATGATTGAATTAACTGTTGTTGATATGTTTGTTGGTTGATGAAATTGGCAACTCCCAGTAAAGCTTGTGAATTCGCTTGTCTCTGAGCTATTTCATTTGCCTGCTGCTGATTTGCAAGTTGCCTTTGTTGAAGTTCGATTAGAGCACGTCGGGAGGCGTCTTCGTTGAGCCACTGCGCTTCCTTTATCTGTATTTCTTTTAGACGCTCAGCGACCTCTGATTCTTTTTTTGCCATAAGATAATTGGCTTCTGATTGCAATATTTTCCCTGTTTCCATTTTCTCTGCCAGCATTATCCGAAACATTGCCATTTCTTTGGTGATAGGCTCTGGTTCACCATAAAGTTTTCTGAAATTATCAAAAATCAGGCGTTCTGCTTGAGATTGCTTAAGTTTGCCCAAAGCATATTTTTGGTTCACCAGTGCTGAGTAAATAGAGTGCTCCGCTTCCTTTTCTTTGCCTATTCCAAAAACAATTGCTTGATCGTTATGAAACATTGCCCAAGCTGTGAAGGGTCCATCAGTATTAACTTCATTAGAGCTTAAAGATGGTAACGCTTCAAATACAATTAAGTCGTATTTTATATTAGAGGTGAAGGGGTCATTCAATGTTGTCTCCTTAATAGACCCATAGTAATTTCTAAGTTCTGATGCAGTCATCCCAGGTTTTAGTTTGGCCGTGTCAAATCTCTTTATCCCCTTAACTCTACGATCGAGACGCATCTTGACATTTATTTGAGATATGGATGTCGCCATGCTGTTAAGAAGTGCGTCTTTATATATTTCCCCAAGTTGTTGTGTTATGATAGGTGTGGCAAGGCCAAGGGTTGCACCACCTTCTAACTGCGCCCAAATTGGTTCACTGTAGGCTATCTGTCCTTCTTGTCTGTAATCTGCAATTACAAAATCATTTCGACTCTCCTTAATCGTTATCTTCAGTAAGGTATTCAATCCTGTTGCAGAATAATCACAGTATACTAAAGCATCTAATCCTTCGAACTTACTGGCATCCGTCACCATTGTCACTTGTGTAAAATAACAAGCAAATAAGTCGTAGATTGATTTTTGTAATGTTTCATCGACTCTGACCTCAAAGTTATAGCCCCCCCAAGTGGTTTTAGCGACCGATTTTTTGAGACTCTGCGAAGCAACAATCCCGATTTTCATCGGTATTTTCTGGTTAGTACATAGGTCATTGAATGTATTTTGCTGCAACGAAGAACGGTAGGTGCAGGAGCATGTAAAAAGCAGCACTGAAAAAATAGATAAATAAATTACAAGCTGTTTCATCGCACATCACCTCAATTGAGTGGTTTAAGAGTTTTCTACGAAAACAATCTCGCTCCTTTTCCGCTGGTTCAACCTTGCAGGTTGAACCGTAAAATTTAAAACTAATTTGTGATGTCTCAAATACATAGTTCAATCGAAGGACGATTGAACCAGCAAAGTATTTGCCCCCAACGCCCGGCATCAGCGGCGCGGCTTGTCCGCGTCCGCTGCATGCCGGGCGTTAGCCCTCCGATTTGATGTAGTCATTGTGAACAAAACCCAATAGGGATTGGTTCTGCTCAAAACAGTACACGTGCCAGTAGGGGCCGTCTCCGCGCAGACCGGCTACGCGGTAGTCGCATTGCATTTGCACTACACCTTCTGGCGTCGTGCCAACTATTCTTGAATCAGTATCAGCCTTCTCATAGACCCGAACTTGTTGCTCCTTGAGTTCAAAAGTAGGGGCATCAAACGCCAATTGTCTTGTTGACTGTCTTTTGGAGTGGATGGCCAGAATGATGTCCACAGTCGCGTTGAATAGATATTCGATATTGGCATTAAGGGTCTTAGAGTCAAGTTTACGGAATTCGTGTTTGACAACCCACGTCTTATCCTTGAATCTGTAGACCTCTGGGGTCAAACGCCACACGTTCCAGAAAGTTGTAGTATCAATCCCCTGTGTTAGCAGCTTCTGCTCCAACTCGGTATGGTCATAGACGATGAAGTCTGTTGGATCTTTGACTTCTCTATCAACGTAGTCCTTTCGCTTGGCGTAGAAAGGGGCTTCTGAGGCAAGTGCTGCCACAAGGGGCGACTTATCGCCGTCCTTGAATTCGGATACATCGTACTGCCGCTCAAACTCCAGATAGATTGCCTTTCTGCAGCATATTGCGCATCTCGCCGCGTCACTGGCCTCAAGAGCCTGCTTTGCCTCAAGAAGTTGCTCCTTTGTCTCGCCCGTTTCGAGTAGGTCTATGGTGCTCACCGTTGCGAAACTAACTCCCATGACCGATGTGCTGACTTCATCAAAGAATTCAAGCACGTACACCGCGAGACGCTGACACTCATCCCTGGCCGGTTGGATTCCATGGTGTTTCGAATCGACGCGGAGCCTGTTTAGCCGCAGCAGTTGGTTCTTAAAGGGAAGTTGCTTCGGCTCGATTTTGTCATTGATTATGTCAAAGTACTTGGCAAATTGCGTCCTTTCATCGAGTCCTGCACCCACAAAGTCTGCGACCGCAAGCAGAAATGCCTCTACGGCATCTTGAAGGAGATTCACACCCGAAAAGAGATGTAGGTCGTTCGCCGAGCCAAGACTTCCCAGACCTAACTGATGTAGATGCCTGGCAAGACAGAGTCGTCGTACAACTTCTATGTTCATAAGTATCCTCTCTTTTCCTGAGGCCTAACGCCAGACCTAACTGGCGGCGGCCACAGCGTATCAAGAAAAATCAACCCCGCTATTCCGCCGTTCAGTTCAGCGACTTGTTAGGCTAAAAAGTTGTCTTTACAAAATTTTAGATGTCAGCAAGTAACCAATTCTTTTCTAAGTAGCTCATTGACTAGCTTCGAGGCGGAGATATGATCCAAATGGGCACGTTTTTCCAGTGCCCTGACAACTTCTTCGTCTACATCAATCTCAAAATGACGACTGTCAAGACGCACATCAACTTCTACAGGAGTCATGTATTCCAGATAGTCGGTGGAATCATAAACATCCCAAAACTTCCCTGCTTCCTCATAAGAAGAAAACTCCTCAGGAAGCTGATCCTTCTTCTTATTTGTAATACCTCCTTTCTGAATGGGTCATATCCCGGGCTGATATTGGCAGAGCCGCCTCAGATTTGCGAATGAAAAAGACTACTAAATATCGTCCAGTCGAGGTCTGTCCAAACGCTTCGTACACGTCTTCGCCTTTGACTCTGCCTTTCTCTACTTTTAACACGTGTGGCTCCCCAAAAATAACACTCTCGACTTCTTCGGGGATAACTCCACAAACTTCAGTTTCTCTATGAACTGTATCTTCCAAATGACTTCTCTAAGCCTCAATTCTTCTTGCAGGTCGCTTTCGTTATAGTCAAAAACCACGGCTCCTTCTGTGGCCAGACAATCCATGAAATCAAGGCGGTTCGTCTCCGCAAGTTTTGCCGACTTGCCCAGGGAAAGCCGCTTGTTTTTGTAATACCGGACGGCCAATGAGCGCCTCAGGTCCATTTCCAATACCCACGTCCCTATTTTCAGGGATGCCAGTATATCTATCGGGACGTTATAAGGTTAATTTTTCAGTTCTCATATCTGCCTCCATACTTCTGACAGGATTGTCGTCTTTTTTGAAATGACGATTTCCTTGTTTACATGATAACGAAAATTAGCGTAACTATCAACGGAAATCAAATAGCTTGATCTTTGATTTAGATAATGTATAGATAAAAAAATGCTATCTTATGTATTGACTCTAACATCCTTCGGAGAGGTGGGCCTCGTCTGGGTGTTAAGAGAAAAGGCGCCCTCCCTTGTGCGCATCTTCCTTCCTATGGAGGGGCTAAAGATGCAGGACATTATCCATCATGGTTCTCCGCACTTTACCGGCGCCGTCAGACAATCCCATGAGATCATAGAGCAGATTTCCCTGGAGATTCAGGAATACTTGTCCGGGGCGCCGGTTGTTTTTTCTTTTGAAAACCTCGACATGAGTGGCTGCAACGAATTTCAGCGGAAGGTTCTCCTTCAGAACAGGCAGATTCCACGAGGTTTTATCAGTACCTACGCTCGCCTGGCAGACAAACTATCCCTTCCAAAGGGCGCAAGGGCGGTGGGAAATGCCCTGGCCGGCAACCCTTTTCCCCTCATTATCCCCTGTCACCGTGTCATTAGAGCAAATGGTGAGCTGGGGGGCTATGGCGGCGGTCCGGGAATGAAGAGAGCGCTTCTTGAGATGGAGGGTGTAGCGTTTGGTGCGGGGGGAAGAGTTAGCCCGGCGTGCTTCTGGTAAAGGAAACGATATTGTCTTTGAGGTCTGTTTCTTCTATTCGCGGCTCTATTTTATAAGGACCAGGTTATTCCGGTGGATGATCTCATCATAGTCCTTATATCCGAGGACCTGTTCCACTTCGGATGTCTTTAATCCCATGATCTTCCGGATTTCCGCAGCGCTGTAGTTGACCAGCCCTTTGGCAAGGGGTGTACCATTCCTATCAACACAGGTAGCGGGATCGCCAACGCCAAAATTTCCTTCCACCATGGCTATTCCCGAGGGGAGAAGGCTTTTCCCCTGTTCCAGCAGGGCCTTTTTCGCCCCTTCATCTATAAATAATTTCCCCCGTGACTTCAGAGTAAAGGCAATCCAGTATTTTCTGCTGGTCAGGCACTCGTCCATGGGCAGGAAAAGGGTGCCGATCTCTTTACCGGCAAGAACATCCTGAAGGACATCCTTTCTTCTGCCGGGGGCGATGATGCAGGGAATGCCAAAGGCCGTCACTTTTTTAGCGGCAAGGATCTTACTTTTCATGCCGCCTGTTCCCACGGAGTTTGCCTCCTCCGTTGCCATCGCCTCAATCTTTTCCGTGATCTCTTCAACAAGGGGAAGGAGTTTGGCTTCCCCCGACTTAAGCGGATTTCTGTCGTAAAGGCCATCTGTACTGGTCAGATTAATCAGGAGGTGCGCTCCAATGATGTTTGTAACCGTGGCGGCAAGATGGTCATTGTCGCCGAATTTTATTTCGTCAACGGCTACCGTATCGTTTTCATTAATAATGGCAATTACCCCCCAATCCATAAGGGTGGAGAGGGTATTGCGGATATTCAGAAATCGCTTCCTGTCCGTTAAGTCACTCATGGTCAGAAGGATCTGGGCCACGAACAAACCATGTTTTCCAAAGGTATTGGAATAGACCCTCATCAGCCTTCCCTGTCCAATGGCCGCCGCCGCCTGTTTCTGGGGCATGCTTTTCAAATCACCCTTTATACCCATCCTGTGCTTCCCCGAGGCGATGGCGCCGGAGGTGACAAGCATAACCTCGTAACCTTTTCTTTTCAGTTCCGCAATCTCATCAACCAGTTGTTCGATGATGTTGAGATTGAGCCCTTCCTCTCCCGTCAGCACGGCGCTGCCGATTTTTATGAGGATCCTTTTGACGTTTGTCAGGATGTTTTTTCTTGTCTGATTGGTCAGCATATCTTTGTCTGGTGCAGTTTCTTTACGATCTCGCCGATGACGTTGCCGATTCCTTCCCCCGTTAATGCTGAAAAGGGCAGCGCTTTTATACCCTTTTCTTTAAAAGAAGCAATCTCTCTCTTGATCCTTTCCATAGTGAGGGGCAGATCAATTTTATTAATGGCCACAATCTGGGGTTTTTCCACGAGGGTCGGACTGAAAAGGGAAAGTTCCCGGTTAATAAGTTCAAAGTCCCGCCAGGCGCCGCCAGGCGCTTCTCCCGAGATATCAAGGATGTGGAGCAGGACTGATGTTCTTTCGATGTGACGGAGAAACCTTGCTCCCATCCCCATTCCCTCGTGGGCGCCTTCTATCAGTCCGGGGATGTCAGCAATGACAAAGCTTTCAAGCTCCCCATACCTGACAACGCCAAGATTGGGCGCCAGTGTGGTGAAGGGGTAATCGGAGATTTTGGGTTTCGCCGCTGAGACTTTTGCGATGAAGCTTGATTTCCCCACATTTGGTAGTCCGATAATACCCACATCGGCGAGAAGTTTGAGCTCAAGTTTAAGCCGGCGCTCCTCTCCCTTTATACCCCCCTGAGCGTAACGGGGCGCCTGATTGGTCGGTGTGGCAAACCGGGCATTTCCCCTGCCGCCTATTCCTCCCTTTGCCACGATAAACCGCTCACCGTCAAGGATAAGGTCCGCTAAAACCTCGCCTGTTCCGGCATCCTTGACCACAGTACCCACAGGGACAACAATTTCCACATCCGGGGAATTTCTGCCTGTTCGGTTGCTTCCCTCCCCATGTCCACCGTGCCTTGCCAGATGATGTTTCCTATATTTTAAATCGAGAAGGGTCCGACGACTGTGGGAGGTTCTGATAATTATGTCGCCCCCTTTCCCGCCGTCACCGCCGTTCGGTCCCCCCCGGGGCACGAACTTTTCCCTCCGGAAGCTGATGCAGCCTCTCCCGCCATCGCCTGCCCTTACGTATATTTCTGCCTCATCAATAAATTTCATATCATGGGATTAAAAAATAAAAGGCACCTTGCATGTGCCTTCTGTGTGTTAAAGGAAAATTGATGAGTTTCGTCTTGGCGGCTAAATGGTCGGCCTTTTAAAAATATCTACAAGGCATAGACACTTACCTTTTTTCTTTTCCTGTCCAGCCTTTCAAACTTCACAGTGCCATTAATTTTTGCGAAGATCGTGTAATCTTTTCCCATGCCGACATTGTTGCCGGGATGCACTCTTGTTCCTACCTGGCGGATTATAATGGAACCGGCGTGAATTTCCTGGCCGCCGAACACCTTAACGCCTCTTCGCTGCGCATTACTGTCCCTCCCGTTACGGGTACTTCCCTGTCCTTTTTTATGGGCCATGCTACCCTCCGCTTAAAAGGAAATTTCCTTTATTTTTATATTTGTTATTTTCTGGCGGTGCCCGGTTTTCTTGTGATAACCCTTTCTCCTCTTCATCCTGAAGACGAATATCTTGGCTGCCTTCGCCTGTGCAAGAACTTCAGCTACAACCCTGGCGCCCTCAACAAGAGGAGTTCCCACTTTGATATTGCCATTGTCGGCGACCATCAGTACATCGTCGAAAACCACGGACTCCCCCTTGTTGCCGTTTATCTTTTCAATTGCCACCACATCTCCTGGGGAGACCTTATGCTGTTTACCGCCTGTCTTTATAATTGCATACATTTTTTTCAAGTTCCTGTCTGGAAAATTTGCGACCTTAATAATAACGAAATTAAATATTATTTGTCAATACAATAATGAGATATATTTGAAAAAATTTGTTCCGCAGGCCAGGGTCAGATCGAGAATATTACAAGGGGCGGAAATGTCAAGACAAAAAGTGGGGTGTAAAAAATGTCTTGACTTCAAGGACGCCGGACATTAGCTTATTTTTGAGGATAAATAGAGCTGGAGGAGGTAAAAATGGCTAAAGGGGTTATTGAAATCAAGGAAAACCGTTGCCGGGGTTGCGGCTTTTGTGAAATGTTCTGTAAGAAGGGGTGTATCGAGATGTCAACGCGGGTTTCAAATCTCGGATTGCCTTTGCCCGACTTTATCAATCCTGATGATTGCAGCGCCTGTGGTATGTGTGCATGGATGTGTCCCCATACTGCTATTGAGATTTACGAATACGTGGAGGCATCTCCTGCCACTGCACTCTAACCAGGGCAGGCAGTAAAAGGACGGGTAACTACTCAGGTATAAAGGCTGAAGGTGGATAGACTGAAGGGAAAAACATGTGCGACAACCACACAAAGCCAAAATCGTTTGGATACCTTGATTGCATAGGAATTTCCATTTAAAATAACTTTAGGCACTTTAAACTTTAGCTCACTTTAGGCACTTAATTTACAAGGGGGGATCAAAATGACGGATAGACTCCTGATACAGGGGAACGAAGCGGTAGGGTGGGGCGCCCTCAATGCGGATTGCCGGGGATTTTTTGGCTATCCCATAACGCCACAGAATGAGATCATAGAGTGGTTTGCCAGAGAGTTTCCCAAGAGGGGAAGGGCTTTTCTTCAGTCAGCCTCGGAAACAGGTTCAATAAACATGGTTCATGGGGGCGCGCTGACGGGTGTGCGTGTTATGACTTCAACTTCCAGCCCCGGCTGGGCGCTGATGCAGGAGGGTATGAGCAATCTTGCCAATGCCGAACTCCCATGTGTTATTGTCCTGGTGCAGAGGGGATGGAATACTACACGGCATGCGCAAACGGATTATACCTCCGTAACCCAGGGTGGTGGCTACGGGGGATATAAGACGATCGTTCTTGCCCCAAAATCTGCCCAGGAACTCTATGATTTTGTTCAACTTGCCTTTTATCTTGCCGACAAGTACAGAAACCCCGTTGTAGTCCTCAGCGATGCCATCCTCGGTCAGATGATGGAAGCTGTTGAACTTCGGAATCCCGATTTCGGACCTCTTCCCGACAAGGATTGGGCGATTACAGGCAAGGCAAATCATAAAGACGGCAACAGACGTTTCTCCTCCATTGGACAGGGAATGCTGCCCACCCCAAAACACCCGAACCTCTGCGCCTTCTGGGGTGACTATAAAAATAAGATTGATACGATAAAGAAAAAAGAGGTACGGTACGAAACCTACCTGCTTGATGATGCGGAGCTGGTATTGGTGGCCTTTGGTTATGTGGCGCGTGTCTCTCTTGAGGCCCTGCTTGCGGCCAGGAACAAGGGATTAAAAGTCGGTTTAATCCGACCCATAACACTATGGCCTTTCCCCTCTGAAACAATCAGGGACAAGGCTAAAAAAGGAGCGACATTTCTGGTCGTGGAAGATAACATGGGGCAAATGATTGAAGATGTGGGGGTGGCCGTTCAGGGTCAGGCCGAAATTCATCTGGTAAATGCCCTCGACAGACACCTACCGATAGAAGAAGGAGCAATCTATCCCGAAAAGGTCCTGGAAAAAATAGAAGCATTAATCAAATAAGAAAGGGGCGTCTAATGGAGAAAAAATGGATTGCGGGAACACCCAGGTTATGGAGGGATATTCCGGTAATTATACCCTTCTGTCCCGGCTGTCAGCATGGAACCGCGGTAAAAGCATTATGTGAAGTAATTGATGAATTGGGTATGGAGAAGAATTCGGTGCTGGTTGTCGGCATCGGCTGCTATACTATGGCCTCTATCCTGGTGGATGTGGATTCAGCAATGATTGCCCATGGCCGTGCCTGTGACATAGCCTCCGCCATGAAACGTATCGTCGGCAAGGACACGATGGTCATCACCTGGCAGGGAGATGGGGACGCCCTGGCCATCGGTTGCGAACCGACGATTCATGCCGCTGCCAGGAGCGAAAAGATTACTACCTTTATGATCAATAACGGCAACTATGGGACTACCGGAGGCCAACTGGCCCCTACCACCCCTCTGGGGCAGGTTACTACCACCACACCCTTCGGGAGGAATCAAGACCAGGGATACCCCATACAGGCCGCAGAGTTTATCGGGAGCTTGAAAGGGGTAGCTTACACCGCCCGGGGAGCCTTTACCAGCCCCGCAAATTATCAAAAAACAAAAAAATATATGAAAAAGGCGCTGGAAAAACAGCGAGACGGTGTGGGGTACAGCTTTGTCGAGATATTGTCTACCTGTCCGGCCAACTGGCACATGTCTCCCCTGGATTCCCTGAAAAGAGTGGAGGAAGAGGTGATCCCTCTTTTTCCTCTCGGTGAATTCAAGGATGTTGATAAAATTGAGTGAATAGGAGGATAGAGGCTATATGAAAGGTGAACCATCCAAAAGACACGATGTAATAATCGCCGGCATTGGCGGGACAGGATCAATGATAATAGGTCAGATACTCGCTGCCGCCGCTGTTTCCCGATACAATAACGTACTCTGGAACCCCAGCATGACCACGGCAAGGAGAGGGGCGCCTGCCGATTGCACAGTTATTCTTTCCGATACTGAAATCGCTTCCCCTCTGCTTTTCAGCGCTGATACCATAATCATAACCGAATCTTCCCGTTTAAAGGCTTTTGAGGGCAGGGTGTTGCCAGGGGGAATGATTATTTTGGAAACCAGCGGGGAAAACGAAGAGGTGGAAAGGGACGATGTCAGGGTGGTGGAAATCCCCGGTGTGGAAACCGCGGCCAGACTGGGCAATGCCCTGGCCAGAAATATGGTGCTCTTAGGGGCATACGTGGAGAAATTAGCTCCCCTCCCCGCCGCGCTGATAGAAGAAGAGATCGCCAGAAAATTTCCGGACAATGGTAAAATGCGGGAACTTAACCTGAATGCCTTCAGGGAGGGGATGAATATTGCGAGAAGCGCCTGAGGACGCCCTGCCCTGAATCTCACCGGTTTTACTGGTAATTCGGATTCCCCTCACATCTGGTTTAAGATACTCTGCAAAGGAGGAGAAATGGATTTCGAGTTTACACCCGAACAGGAAGAGAAGAGAGAGGACTTTACAGCGTTTTGTAAAGAGGAGGCGAAGAGGGCCCCTGAGGGCTGGATAGGCGGCATGGCAGCCGAGGAAACGGACGAAGGATGGGCTTACCACCGTTCGGTAGTGGAAAAGGTGGCCGCAAAGGGTTGGTTATGTCTGCCCTGGCCAAAAGAATACGGGGGGCAGGGGCATGGCCCCATTGAACAGCTAATCTTCAGCGAGGTAGCGGCCTATTACAGGGTGCCCGCCATTCCCATGCATTTTATGACCGTGGCTGCCGGTATCCTGATGTATGGAAGTGAGGAACAGAAGAAGGAGTGGTTGCCGAAAATGGCCAGGGCCGAAATAAACTGGGCCGAAGGCTTGAGCGAACCCAATGCCGGTTCGGACCTTGCCGCCCTTACCACCACCGCCATAGCCGATGGTGATGATTACGTCATCAATGGGCAGAAGGTATGGACCAGCGGCGCTCATCGTGCCGACCATATCTTCATCCTCGCCAGGACAGACCCCAATCTTCCCAGGCACAAAGGCCTTACCTTTTTTGTTAACCGGATCGGTCCCGGGATTGAGTTTCGCCCTCTGATTTTCATGAATCGCAGCCATCTTTATAACGAAACCTTCATAGATGATTTTCGCGTCTCCAAAAGAAACATCATCGGAAAGCTAAATCAGGGCTGGTATGTGATGATGGCGGGGAGAAACTTTGCCCGTGCCAACATCTCACTTGCCGCGGCGGGGAAACGGGATTTGGAAGACCTGATTGAGTATTGTAAACAGACACAGGAAGGGGGAGAATTCCTGGCGAAAAAACCTTTGATCCGCCAGAGGCTTGCCGACTTTGTCATTGACTACGAGGCGGCCTTGAAGTTCGCCTATCACGTATGCTGGCTCCAGACCAAGGGAAAAGACGTGGCCGCCGAAGCCGCGGCCTGCGGTTATTATGCCAATGAGCTTAACCTGCGTCTCGCCAACACGGCCATGGAGATTATGGGACTCTATGGAACCCTGAAGGGAGGATCTAAATGGGCTCCCTTTTGCGGGAAGTTTCAGGAACTCAGCCAGTGGAGTTCCGGCTTTACCATCGCCGGGGGTACTACAGAGATAAGGAAGAACGTGATCGCCTGGACAGGGCTTGGGCTGCCACGGGACTAACAACCAAGCAGGTTCAAAGTTCCGGGGTTCACGGTTCAAGGTTAGAGTGATGAAATATGAAGGGCGCAAGCCAACCAACCGTGAACCGTGAACTATGAACCGTGAGCCTGACAACCTGAGTAGTTATAATGGGGGGAAGTATGAACCTTGATTTTACTGAAGAACAGGAAATATTAAGAAGAACAGCCCGTGACTTTCTGGCAAAAGAATTCCCGAAGACGCTGGTCAGGGAAATGGAAGAGGACGCCTCCGGCTTTCGCGCTGACATCTGGAAGAAGATGGCGGAATTGGGGTGGATGGGATTGATTGTCCCCGAAGACTACGACGGCATCGGCGGCGGTTTTATAGATTTGCTCGTTCTCCTCGAAGAGACGGGGCGGGCTTGCCTGGTTGCCCCGTTCTTTTCTACCACGATCTGCACCTTTCCTCTCCTTGATGCGGGCAGTGAGGATCAGAAGAAGATATTCCTACCCAGGATAGCTGCCGGGGAAGAGATCTTCGCCCTGGCGTTGACCGAACCCACTGCCAGCTACGATGCCGCCGGCGTTACTACAAAGGCTACAGGAGAGAAAAAGGGTTATCTTATTAACGGCACTAAGCTCTTTGTTCACGATGCCCAGGCAGCCCACCATCTTCTCTGTGTCGCCAGGACCAACTTTCAGTCGCCTCCGGAGGAGGGTATCAGTTTATTCTTCGTGGATGCCGGCAGCCAGGGGTTAAAAGTTGTTTCTTTACCGACTATTGCCGATGACAAGCAGAATGAGGTTGTATTTGATAATGTCCTTGTCCCGGAGGGGAACATGATAGGAGAGTTGAACGGAGGCTGGCCGGTGGTAAGGAGGCTTCTTGAACGGGCATCGGTGGCAAAATGTGCGGAGATGATCGGCGGCGCCGATTGGGTGGTGGAAAACTGCATTGCCTATGCAAAGGAAAGGGTACAGTTCGGTAAGCCTATCGGCAGCTTCGGCATTATTCAGCATTACCTCGCACAGATGTGGACCGAACTCGGCCATGCCAGGTGGCTTGTCTATTACGCAGGCTGGTTGTTAGACCGGGGACTACCATGCGCCAGAGAAGCAGCGACGGCAAAGGCGCGCATGAGCGAGGTATACAGGCACTGCACCCGCATGGGGGTTCAGATCCTCGGTGGTATCGGCACTACCAGAGAACACGATATGGGGCTTTATTATCGCCGCGCCAGACAGGCGCTACCCCTTTTCGGCTCGCCAGATTCCTGCCGGGAAAAGCTGGCTCATGAAATAGGGCTTTAACTTTTATTTTTCTATTCGGCGGGGATTGCCATACGAAAACGGCGGTGTATCCACCACCAGAAAGATGGATCCCGCCGTATATAACCTTCTGTGATCTTGCTCAAGGCCTCGAGATTGTCCCTTATATCTTTTTCTTTATTCCCCGTAAGCTTCAACACGAATGGTTTCTCGATAATGATCTGATGGTTATTATTCTCTTTTCGGATGATAAACATGGGAAGGATGGCGGCGCCCGTTCTCATCGCCATGACTACCGGCCCACGAAAGGTGGGCAGCTTCTGGCCGAAAAAATCAACGGGTACACCTGCTTCTTCTGAGGGATTTTGATCTATCTGTAAAAATAAAATGCCTCCTTTCTTGAGCCAGGCAAGAGACATGGCAACACATCTATGTCCTGGATTGACAGGGATCGGTTCTATGCCCATCTTTCTCTGCATAACGGGAATCATCGGGTTTAACGCCTTATTATGCATTCTGGCTGTAATAATCGCGAGTGGGTACCCATCCAATGCCAGTCTCTGGCAGATAATGGGGAAGTTCCCGTAATGGGCGCTCAGGGCAATAACACCCCTGTTTTGGGCAAAGCACTGCTTCAGGTTCTCTATGCCGACGATGGGAACCCTCTCTTTTGCCATATCGGGAAGGATGACAAAAAACTTGGGCACCTCCAGCATGTCTTTACTGATATTCCTCCAGCACTTTTTTAAAATTATTTCACATTCCTCTGCGCTTTTTTCCGGAAAGGCGATGCGTAAATTGGCCAGACCGATCTCTCTTCTCTGCCTCAAAAAACGGTACAACAGCGTTCCGATTAAATCGCCAGCCCGGCAGACAACGGGGAAGGGGAGATGTTTGAATATTACAAGTATTGCTTTGAGTAGTATCTCCTGATACCTTTTCATGCGAAAAATACCTTTCTCCTACCCTTCTTTCAATCATTACATTATGCTCAATATCATCTTCGAAGTCAATATTCGTTAATCACTTCTCCATGATTCAGAGATCAAGGTCTCTCCCACACAACCTTTCCGTCAAGGACGGTCAGCATTACCTTTATCTCTTTTATATCTTCCCGCTCCATCTGGAGGGGGTTGTCACTCAAGATGGCCAGATCGGCAAGCTTCCCGGGAGTGATAGTTCCTTTGATCGGATCGTCAAAGGAGGCGTAGGCGGCTTCTATGGTGTACATCTTCAGCGCCTCCACCGGCGAGACCCCCTCCCATGGTGCAAGGAACTGTCCCGTTTCTACCTTTCTGGTTACGGCGGCATAGATGCCCATTAAGGGGTTAAGGGGCACCACCGGAGAATCCGAGCTGGCCGCTATCCTCAGTCCTCGCCTCTGAAATGATCTCAGGGGATATATCCAGCCCAGTTGGGCAGAGGGAACCGCCTCCATGTACCTCCCCCCCAGATAGTAAAGAAATGGCGGCTGGGTGACGATTACTGCCCCGCTTTTCCCTACCTTATCCAGTAAACCGGGAGGGCAGATGGCGCAATGCTCCAGGCGGTGGCGATGATCCGACCGGGGAAACTTTTGCAGTATAAACTTAAGAGAGGTCAGCGCCGCTTCTAGCGTGTAGATATCGCTAACATGGAAGGCAAGCTGAAAACCGGCCTCATGTGCGGCAAGGGCGTAATAGTCCAGCTCTTTCTGGGGTGGATGGGGATGGCCTGTGCTCTCATCAAGGGCGATCTTCACCCCACCCAGACGTAGATGGTCATCACCCGTTCCCGTGGAGAGACCCATACCTTTAAACTCATCTATGCCATCGCAACCTATGAGCATAGAAATCCGCACGGGCAGTAGATCGCGCTCCTTAAGCCGCTGAAATATCTGCCAGTGCGCAAATCCGTTCGACCAGGTTGTATCCTGGAGGGATGTGATCCCGTAGGAGAGGTAATCCCGGCAGGCAAGTTTCACTCCTTCCGCCAGCTCCTCTTCGTCAAGAGGGGGAACCCCCTTCTCGACCAGTTCATTCCTCCCCACGATCAATCCGTCTGGTTCCCCTGTTTCCTGATCCCGGCCGATACGCCCCCCCTGCGGGTCCGGTGTCTGTCGGGTGATACCGATCAGCCGGAGGGCAAGACCGTTCAAGACGCATATACTGCCTGAGTAGTGGATCAGAATTACCGGGTGGTGAGGGGCAGCTCTGTCCAGCTCCCGGCGATCCGGGTGTCGCCTCTCTGCAAGATATGCTTCGTTATATTGAGCCGCCCTCACCCATTTCCCCACGGGGGTCTGTTCGGCGCGCCGGCGGATGCCCGTCTGGATTCCGGCGATGTCTTTTACCACGGAAGGCGAACAATTGACGTAGAGGAGGGTAGCGGCAAAGGAAAAGGGGTGGCAGTGGGCATCAATAAAGCCAGGAACCACCGTTCTGCCTTCACAGTCAATAAGCCTGGTTTCTGTCCCTCTGTATAACTTGAGGCAGTCCTTACCCCCAACGCCGAGGATCCTGTTGCCCCCGATGGCAACCACTTCCGCGGTGGGTTGTCTCTGATCCAGGGTTATAACCTGCGTATTATACAGTAGCAGGTCTGCCGAAGCATGGGACATTTTCCCTTTTGAAGTGCCTAAAGTGCCTAAAGTGAACTAAAATTTTTTAATTTCCAACTTTAGGCACTTCCAACTTTTAACTTTTTCCTGCCTCTTCGATATCTTCCAGCAACTTTCGGAAGACGGATATGGCCTTCATTTCACGCTCTCCTATGCGGTAAATAATTCCTTCGAGGTATTCCTTAGTCTCCAGGGAGGACAGGCCGATCTGTTTTCCATGTAGGCAACCGATAGAATCAAGCTCTTCCTCTGCCCTCTCGAGGGATCTTTGCAGCGCCTGTTGCAGATATAGCTTTTTAGCGATCGGCAGAGATTTTTGCAGCGCCCACAAGGCAAAGACAAAGGGGAGTTTCTGCCAGGCGTACCATTCTTTGGCGAGGTCGAAGATGAATTTAAACCCGGAGATACCGGTTTTTTTGCGCTTCAATGCCTCATCACCGATGAGGAGCACTGCGGCAAAGGCATCGTAATCATTAACGCCAGGATGCATGCGGACGAAGTTTGTTCTCAGCCCGTATTTTTTCTCGAGAAGAACGTGGAGTAATTTCACCGACGTTGCCGTTTCTTCTGTGATGCCGATGTCCTTCCCGGCGAGTCTGGCCCAGCTTTCCCTGGCAAAGAGCAGGATGCTCTTCACCTGATTACGTGCAGCAATGCAGTAAGCCATCGTCTCAAGCCTGTCTTCCTGGGCGAAATAATCCATCAGCGAGAATGGGGCAGCGTCAATCTGTCCCTTGCTCGATAAGATACCCATCTGCCGGGGGGTGACCGGTAGGATATTGAATTCCCCCTTCTCAAAGTATTCGTAGAAGGGAATGGAATTAAGGTAGGGAATCTTCCCAATGACGTTTTCGGTGTAGATGTTCACTGGATTATAATAGGCATCACGCTCCACGGGTATCTTTCGGGCCTCTCTGATGATTCTGATAATCCGGTCTTTCGTCAACGCTGCCGGGCTTGTTGCACCTGCATCATGCGCAATCCTCTCCCCTCCCACGGTTCCGTCCATGTCATCAGCCCCGAAATTAAGGGCCACAGAAGCAATCTCCTCCGTCAGCATGACCCAGTACGCCTTGATATGGGGAAAGCTATCCAGCATCAGACGCGAAACAGCGATCGTCTTTAAGTCGTCAATGGCGGAGGCGAAACCGGGCCGGGGTTTAATTCCTGTACTGCCGGCCTGAAAGGCAAGGGGGATAAACGTCAAAAAACCGTTCGTTTCATCCTGCGCCTCCCGGAGCTTGATCATGTGATTCAGCCGTTCCTCGTACGTCTCAATATGGCCGTAGAGGAGCGTCGCATTCGTGGGGATGCCAAGGCGGTGTGCGGTCTTATGCACCTCAAGCCAGGTTTTTGCACCGATCTTCTGGGGAAAGAGCAGTTTGCGGATGCGTTCCGAGAAAACTTCCGCCCCGCCCCCGGGCATTGTGTCCAGCCCAGCCTCCTTCAATTGGAGAAGAACCTCTCGGAGGGGAAGTTTGAATTTCTTGTGAAAGAAATCGGCTTCCACAGCGGTGAAAGCCTTGATATTAATGTTCGGAAAGTTCTGCCTGACCGCGGAGATCATCCGAAGGTAGTGCTGCCACTTCCAATCCGGATGGAGAGCGCCGGTAATATGTATTTCCTGGATATGGGGCGTCAGCCTGCCCAGGATATCCTCGATGGTCATCTCGTAGGCCCCGGGCTTGCCCCGTTTGGCGGCAAAGACGCAGAACCTGCACGAGAGGATACAGATATTTGTCGGTTCGATCTTCCGATTGAGGGCAAAATAGACGACATCTCCACTCTTCTGTTGCCCGGCAGCGTGCGCCATCTTACCGAGGGAAATGATATCGCCTGTACGGAACATCACCAAGCCGTCTTGCAGGGAAAGTCTCTCGCCTTTCTGAACCTTCTCCCATACGGGAATGAGCCGTTGATCCCGGAAATTGACGTCCATCGGTGTATTTTATCCTTCTCGGTGATATTGTCAATAAACAATCAAGGGAACAGATTTTTTGGGGATGATAGAGACACCCTCCTATATCTGGTTCCTCCGCAGAATTTGTGGGTCCGTTTTAGGTATTGATAGTGTAACCACTGTAATATGAAGCCATAAAAAAAGCATCCTGTTCTCTTTTCTGGTATGGAGATTTGTGACAAGCAAATCCATCCGGAAGGGGGAGAACAGAATGCTGATTAAGACTATCCTGAATCGGATTGAAAAACACGCATGTTTTGTTTACGGAGCCTGTCGACTTTTGGAAGAGAGAGGGCGACTGATTATTGAGATGGAGATCAAGGCCAGGGCCAATAGCCAACCGATCTGCTCTGGGTGCGGGGAAAGGCGCCCGGGATATGATACTCTTCCCCTGCGTCGTTTTGAGTTTGTGCCGTTGTGGGGGATAGCGGTGTTTTTCCTTTACGCCATGCGGCGGGTCAATTGTTGTACTTGCGGCGTGAAAGTAGAGAAAGTACCTTGGGTTCAAGGGAAAAACCACTTGACGACCACCTATATCTGGTTTCTCGCCCGCTGGTCGAAACGGTTGACATGGAAAGAGGTTGCTGAAGTATTTCACACCAGTTGGGACACTGTCATACGATCGGTAAAGGTGGCGGTGGCTTGGGGACTGGCTCATCGCAACCTTGATGGAATCAGCGCCATCGGCATTGACGAAATCGCGTGGAAGAAAGGCCCCACTAAGTTTGCCACCCTGGTCTATCAGATCGACAATAGCGCCAAACGCTTGTTGTGGATTGGCAGGGATCGGACGGCAAGAACGGCGCTTCGTTTCTTTGACTGGTTTGGAGAAGAGAAAAGTGGCGCTCTTCGTTTTGTGTGCAGCGACATGTGGAAACCGTATCTGCGGATTATTGCCGAGAAAGCCGGCCAAGCCGTCAACATTTTGGATCGGTTTCACATCATGAGCCATATGAGCAAGGCTATCGACAAGGTGCGCGCCACGGAGGTCAAGGAGCTTAAGGCAAAGGGGGAAACCCCGGTGCTGACAAGAACCCGTTGGTGTCTTCTGAAACGACCGGCGAATCTCTCGGAAAGCCAGGAAGTCAAACTCCGTGAACTCTTGAACTGCAACCTCAAGACAGTCAGGGCTTATCTCCTCAAAGAGGATTTTCAGTTCTTCTGGCAATATGTGTCTCCTACCTGGGCCGGCAAGTTTCTCGATGCCTGGTGTAAACGAACCATGCGCTCCCGGATCAAGCCGATGAAGAAGGTGGCGAAGATGCTGCGAACCCATCGAGAACTCCTGCTCAACTGGTTTCATGCTAAGAAATGGGCTGTCTCTCTCGGCGCAGTGGAGGGCCTTAACAACAAAGCGCGAGTGACTACAAAAAGAGCATACGGTTTTCGAAGCTATGATCTTTTGGAACTTGCACTATATCAGACCCTTGGCGATCTTCCGGAACCAAAAAGCACCCACAAATTCTGCTGAGGAACCCTATATCTTTATCCAGCCCCTCTTTAATGCATTGTCGAGGATCACCCCTACAAGGAAAGCCACCCCCATATTCCACATGGCGAATCCCGCTACAATAAGCATCACATAGAAGTCCGTCTTGTTATC